>Ga0126342_10004977_pt1 | contig 22972 bp, 18 predicted proteins | sample Cyp1metagenome_FD_92528 | JGI IMG/M metagenome (GOLD analysis project Ga0126342, IMG submission 92528) | Coral microbial communities from Lord Howe Island, Old Settlement Bay, Australia - Cyphastrea 1 metagenome | ecosystem: Host-associated > Invertebrates > Cnidaria > Coral ...
ATTATATATAATATAAAATTTCATTTTATAAATCGAATTTTTATATTTTAAATTTCAATTAAATATAAAATTATATATATTTTATAATTTATTTATGTTTTTTAAATATAAAATTTAATAATTAAATATTAATTTATTTAAATAAAAATAAAATTTATTAAATTAAATAATTTTAAATATTATATGGTTATAATATAAATTTTAATATATATATTTATAATATAGATTTTAATATATATATATATAAAATTATATATTATTTTTTTCATTATAATATATAATAATTTTATTTAGATATATATTTTTTAAAATATATAAATAATTCGATTAAAATTTCCCTTATAGGGTCGAAATCCTTATTTTCTAAATATTATAAAAATATTTTAATCTCAATTATTATAACATAATAATTCTTAATTTCCAAAATATTACAAAAAATAATAATATAATATTACTAGAAAATAAAAATTAATTTTATCTAAGGTTATTTAAAAAATAAATTCCATTATTAAATTATTATTAAAAAAAATAATTTAATTATGTTTATTATTAAATTATTTAAAGAAAATATTCCACCATTACCATTATAAATTTCCCTTACTATAAAATATTTTTCGATTTTTAAAGGTGTTTAAATTACCAAAACATTAAATAATTATAAAATGTAATTTCCAAATTATGGCTATAAAATTACCTAATCCAATCTCATTTTAGAATCTTAATCTTAGCCCGAAAATGCCCTTAATATAAGACACAAAATTTCCCATTTTATAATTAAAATTCGAACGAAAATAAATAAATATTTTAAACCTCCTCCGAAAAAAAATTCCTTGGTTCCTCCGGCCAATTATATGGAATTTAATTTATTTGAATATATGAAAATTATATTTAAATATATTTAAATATATATTTTTTTGTATATTATTTCCGGGGTCTCGCGGTCTGGCCCGCCCTCCATATATATAAATATTATTGATAAAATATGATAAAATTATAAATAATATTATTTTATATAAATTTATTTTATAAATGTAATTAATATAATTTTCCAAGAGAAGAGCTAATCGGCTCTGGTCTCTTGATCTCATGCTTTCTGGCGGGTACCTGTCACAGGACTTCTCAGACCATATCCAAGTAAACCAGCCAATCTCAAATTCGATGGGATGTCAGGGAACATTTACAGGAAACCATAGTTTACCCCAGTAGAAAAAAAGGTTGTTCTGTGAATTTTCCGAAAAAATCTGGGATCAAACGCTCTGGCTACATTAGAAGGAGGCACCAATCTAAAAAGTTCGGCAATTTTAAGATACTTATATCTTACATACCTTACTAATCATAATCTCCAGATTATCGCCGTCATAATGTACCCAGAACATTCGAAACTGCCTGAGGTCCAAATGATGACGCTATGGTCATCAGAAGCAGACGCAAGCAAGCCATTGCCTTGAGGCGACATGGCTAGCAAATGGAATTTTTCAAGTTACGTGGTGATCATTGGAATTCAACCTAATGGTATATTTATATGGCTATGGATCAATACCTATGAAAATACCAGCTATTTAGGGGTTATTCACATCCATAAATCCCAGCTATGACTTGGGGTGAACAGAAGGGGTACTATTGGTTTTGACACACTGCCATATGTATAGATATGCATAGTGGGAAGATAATTGCATATAAGGATAACACACCAACTATATAACTATGATTGAGGGTGTCAATGACAATCCAACCAGGTGCCTTTTGGCAACAACTTTCTGCTGGCGTCCCTGCCTCCATTTGCTTTCTAGAATCTCGTGGTATGCAACTTTCATCAATCTCATTGCAAGATTCCGTGTAACAACCCTGGAAAAAATCACCTCCCGTCCCCCGTCACGTTTATTAAACACCCCCTTACTAAACCATGGTGCCAAAAATGTGGAAATCCCTTACTAAACCATGGTGCCACTGGGGGGTGCTTCATATTGGGGGAAAGGGATTGATATTGGGGGATTTCCACATTTGCAGTTGCAGCCTTAGTGCTCGAAAAATCACTAAGGCTGGGAATGTCTTCCAAATCACATTCTTTTCTTGGACATCGAAAAAAGGCAGAGTGAAAAACGAGAAAGTAGCATGTTGAGAGAGCAAAAAATATGTGTTTCTTCCAATTCAAGGTTGGTCTTCAGCTGCAGAATTTGCGTGTTAACTCAGGATATCATATGCCAGGATTAATACGCCATCAGTTTACTAATAAGGGGTGTCAATTTTAGTTAATATACAACATTTCACACCATTTTGGGGGCAATCTTCCCAATTACTGGTCAGGGTAACACTAGTTGTTACGTTGGTAGAAATGATAGCACTTCCATGTGCTTTACATGGTGCTACAAAGAGAGAGACCAGGGGCAGTCCTATTTTCTATCTTACTTTTCACTATGTATTTATTAATAGATGTGACACAACATATATATATATATATACAGTATCCCACGTATTAAAATATGTTGCATATCAAATCAATATACAATCATTCTATCTATCCAACATACGTCTTTGTACACACTTATATATCCCCTAGGATCCATGTATGGTATATATGCTAAGATTGGGGATATATTGATGGGATCCATGTTACCATATATAGCATACATGGATATACATGGATCCTATGGGTATATATATATACACACTACATACATGTATCATTCATACGTATCATGCATGGCGAGGTGCACAAAAAATCCACCGAACTCACTGAGCCAACCAGACCATTCCAACTGACCGCATTCACCGGCTCGGTGTGGCCTGATCGAGGGTTCACGTCACTCGGGGGACGTCGGGACGTTGGCGGAAAATGCCAACTCGTTCTCCATGGAGGTTTATAGCTGGGAAAATCATCTATAAATGGGATAAATGACCCATATGTTGGTCCTGTAAATTGGCGAAAATCAGTGGTTCATGTTCTATTGATGTGGGTTTTTTTCGGGTTCCATTGAAGCGGGGATATTGATTACATGACCCGGCCTGGTAAACGTAGCCACATAACGAACTGGAAAGATCCACCATGCGATTTTAATGGGAAAATCCACGAACTTTCGACTGGGCCATGGCTTCAAACCATAGCTATGTTTGACATAACCAGAGGGTAACCGCCCATATTTTTGTTCATGGGATGATTGATTTTTGGGACCACATGATGATGAAGAATCGCCACTTCTAGATGATGCTTGGATTATATGGATTCATGGTTTATACTATGAAAAACCACCCTGGCTGATGGTAAATTTGGGGATGGTTTACGATTTTGTTTTACAGTATTCAGTATTACATATGGAGGTACCTCAGTCATCATCCAAGTCGTCATTGATGACCATGACTTAGTACATCCTCAGTGATTTGGAGCTTCCCCATGGCAGAAACCCCTATCAAACTAGGGGAGATTTCATCCACAGTTTGGAAGTTCACGGGATTTACCCGGCCTCGTAATGACTAACAGTTGGCTATTGAAGCCATGACCATAGAAATAGTGCATTTACCCATTGAACATGGTGATCTTTCCATAGTTTTTTGATGTTTTTTGTACGTTTACCAGAGGGTAAACAAAGAAAATTGGATTTTTAATCTGGTTTCACCAAGAAACACGTGGACAGAACACCAACCACAATGTGGAAATCTAATGGCATGTAACGGGATAGAATGGGATAACACCCAACAAGCGACCCCCTCAGTTAAATCCCCACATACGAAAGTATACCATGGTAAATATAGCATTCAAATGGATTGCTCTAATTTCTATGATCTCAAATTGCTATAAATACCATTGAATACCTTCTTACCGGGTACATCCTCTTTTCTGGCTCATCTAGAAAAATGCATTCAGTTCCTATGCCTTAAACAAATGTCAGTTCCTCATTCAAAGTTTTGGGAATTCACCACACTTTAAGAAGATGTTTGATGCGTGCCTTACGCATCAAGAGTTAGATTCTATAATATATATATCCCTCTGGTAAACTAACATAACATAACTATGGAAAATCACAATTTTTAATGGGTAAATCCACTATAAATCACCATTTTCAATAGCTATGTTAAATTGCCAGAGGGTATATGTATATATATATATATAGATATTGAGGGATGGCCATCCCCCATATGGAGGTTTCCATTTTGTCATAGGGCTACCCCCCAAATTCTCAGTCGGACCATGACGTCACTTTGTGACGACTGGGGTAGCCCCATGACAAAACGAAACCCTCCATATGGGGAGTGTTGGATGACCGTACTCTACGACTCCCACCTTTTGATATCTTTTGATCATAGCAAGGTGGTAACCCCCAGTTATAAGTTTACTTGAATAATAGGCACCATCAAATATCTACCATAAACTCCCGTTAAAAAAAAGCCCCATGTTTTCTGGTGAAATCCCGCAAATTCTTGGTTTCTCAAAAAAAACAATCATAAACCAAGTTAAATTAAGCTAAATCAACTGAGATCAACTATCAATCCCCATTTTTTTATCATCTTTCTATAGCTGAAATCCACATCTTGGTGAACTCACCATGTCCTGCCAGGCTGGGCCATGATGTTACGGGCATCCGAACCACAAAGGCGGCGCACGAGGCGGCGATGCCGCCGGTGCCAAACGTAAACACGATGGTCCTGGCGGCACGGCGGCACGGCGGCATGGCATGGGATTTCCTTGGCATTTTCCAGGATTGCAAGGAAACATGGTGATGTTTACCATGATTTACCATGATTGCCCTCACTAAAACATGGGGGAATTCACTGATTTTGATGATGATGATGATGATGACGATGATGATGATGATGGATTCTATACATAGAATCTGGTCTCATGGTTTTTGGTGCAAAGAAGGATGTATTTGATGCCCGGAAATCCCCAAGATAGCTGGTGGGGGTTTATCCCAAAGAGGGTTTTAGCTGCCGAAATCCGCGAAGGGGCAAGCAACTGGTGGTTTTGTTATTGGGTGAGTCCACTTATAACTGGGGATATAACATGATATAACCTACTTACCAAGTGGGATGAGCCACCAAGTAAAGATCCAAATGAAATTCAAACTGTGACTGTGAGTAGTCATCGTTGAGTGCATGAGGCTCTGTCCGCACAAAGCTACAACGCTCTAACAAGGCTGCTAGGCTTTTTACAAGGACGCAAAGTCAACCTTCCCTGTATAACTCAAACATAACTTACTGGTTGGTGGTTTTAACCATCTCGAAAAATATGAGTCAATGGTCAATGGAAAGGATTATTATGGAAAATAAATAATGTTCCAAACCACCAACCAGCTATGTTTTACCAACCAAAAGAAGAACACACCGCCTTTTTCGCAAAGACGATGCCACCCGACGCCTCCCCGCCACTCGCAACAAAGTCGCTGTTCGCCCACCTCAGACGACCCCGGGCGACCGGGAGCGACCCCATGGAGGACAGGCTGAGTTTTGGACTCTTCGGTAAAGATCAAGAACGGGCTTTCCTGCTCATGGCACGACAGTTGGACTCCAACATCCAGCAAAAATCCTTGATCAGCAGACGATTGGAATGCTTTTTTCAGCATTTCGAAGCAATCTTTTTTGATAATTGCAAATCAGATTGCTAGGATGATCTAAGAGCCTCTAATGGCCATAGGATTGCACAGCATATCAAATATGCTCTCAAAATTGTTCTTGAAACTCTGCCGCACATCTGATATGCATAGAATCTCTCAGCGCGTCTCCCAGCTGATGCTCCTTGGTCGTGAACGCGAAGTGGCCATCGAAAACAGACAACACATCCATCGAAGCGGCCTCAGGTGAAACGACTAGCCTTGAAATCAAATGCTGGAAATTGAGGGGAAACAGAAGGGTAGGAAGTTGATTAACCAAACTACCATAGATGTGCTTGATTTGGGAGGAACTCGCGTGGAAAAATCGAGTCCTGCAAACTGAAAACACACTATCATGCTGCCTTTGGACCGGGTATATGAGAAACTTCAACACAGAATCGAATTATATACACCACAATTTGACCAAGGGAAAACCATGGAAAACCAGAACGGATACTTATGGCTTCTCCACTTTTGGAATTCCCGGTTTTTCTATGTTTTTGTGATGATTTGTTGCTGTATGGTCCAATTGTGAATGGTTTACCCCCCCCAAAAAAATGTTTTTTTTCCGCCTTTGACTTTAGTGCTGTGTGACAGCGGTAGAGACAACCAGCTACGCGTGAAGTCCCCACCAACCCCGAAAAAATGGATGGCTAAATACACAACAAACCACCGTCTCTGGAAGTCCAGGGATGCTATTCCTCAGTTGCGAGCATCCAGCAACAACAACTCCATTCGGGTGGACCTGGGTGGCCAGGAAGCTTGCCGCAACTGCAGTGATCCCGAAATCCCCTACTGTGGATGGACAAGTCATCCTTTAAAACAGGTACCCTCTGGTAATTTAACATAAAAATCGTGAATTTTCCCATGAAAAATGGTGATTGCCCATAGTTATGTTAGTTTACCGGAGGGTAACGATGAAAGGTAACGATTAGAATGATTAGAAACACTGCGACAACACTATGGGATGATCATGGGATGATCAGCCCATCTAGCAACTGCAGGATTTCGCAGAGTATGCGGTGGAATCGGCATTCATCAGGTTTCCTATAGGACTTAGCTCCAAAGTCGGAATTGAACACTCTCCAAGAATTCGAAAAAATGTGGAGAACTGAAGTTATAGGATCCCCAAATATCCCCCAAATATCCCCAAGTTGGACTCCTTACAAGTTGTTGAAAATCCCTTGATGTTGTTCCAAGAATCTCAAAAAAATCTACCACATTCCTAGAATTGGGAAGAACGCCTAAAGCAGGCTTTTACTGCCATATTTCATGGTAACAGCGAGTTTTTTTCCCATACTTTGGCATGTCAACATGTCCCAAACTCATCACAAACATGAACTAGTTGGTGGTTTCAACCCCTCTGAAAAATATGAGTTCGTCAGTTGGGATGATTATTTCCAACACATGGAAAGTCATTCAAAATTCCATGGTTCCATTCACCACCAACCAGTATATCAGTATATCAACAATTCACCAAACATGGGTATGGATCAATACCTATTAATACCATTTTTAATGGGATGAACATCCATTTACCAGCTATTTTGATGTTCACCAGGGGTATACGGTTTTGACACACTGCCACATCAGTTTTCGATAGTTTTCTGGGATCCTTTTCCCAAGCAAAGCCACTTTCCAAGTGCAGAGACCTGACCACCTGCGCCACCTGACCCAATTTCCAAGGACCCGACAAGTCGGGTGCTGGCCTTACCAAAAGGTCCTGGCAGTGACAGTGAGAGCTTCGAACTCATGCTAGCATATATATATAGGTCATCAAACGATATCAATCTATAGGGTATATAAATATACAATAGAAGATATGAATAGTTATAGTATGTTATAGTTATAGTATACAATATTATACTATTATACATATATGTTTAGGTATATACTGTTTGTCAAAGTCAAAATTCTTCGTTGCAGTGCTTCAATCTTCGTGCACCTCAAAGGTATCTCCCTCGGAGACCTAGGCGGGCGGGTGGTCGTTGAAGAACCCAACGGCCCAAACGGCTTTTAGGACACGGAGACTTCCGCTTTTAATGAGAAGATCTGGGAAATCATCTGTATAGAAGGTTAGAATATGTTAGAATCATCAGCAGGAGATAGCATATGCTAAAATGAAAGATTTCCTGTGTTTTTGTTTGTGTATTGGTGGGAAACTGAATTGCAGCATCCATGTGAAAGCTGGCAATGTCACAATGATCAGCTTGAAAGGGTGCATGTACAATCAACTATAAATGGCACGAACACATATACCGTACCATACACTCACAATAAACGTTGACAGTAGGCAAGAGAAACAATAGAATATGATGATGATGATGATGAAGAAGAATGATGATGAAAAATCAACCGAACTCGAAGAGCTATGCACATGGACATCGGATATGTGTGCGATAGTACCTCCTGAAACCCACCAAGGTGTGCTTTTTCCTACCGGTATATTGTAGGCTCAATCGATACACACATATATATATATTATGTCTCCATATATATATATATACATAGTATAAATATATAATTTAATATAATATAAATATATATATATATATAATATACACACAATATAAACAATAATACAAGTACAATATGATCCGAAGCTTCTAAATGCATGGGTTGACTCGTTGGCACCGAAAGATTGCACTGAGGATCTGAAGCCCGCACAGTAGTACCTGCAGATCAGTCACTGTCCATTTTGACCACGCCAAATTGGATGGTTTTTAATACTAAGTCGCCTAAGTGGCCCAGTTCCTACCACACAAAACACTAGTTTTTGAGCCACTGATGGCTGAATGCCAAGTTTTTGGGATAGTCAAAGATGTTTTTTTGTTTTTTTGTACATCAGAAATTCTCATTTTGAGTGTCTTCTCACGTCAGACCATATGAATGATGTCCAAAATCATGAGGTATCCCCAAATCATCCAAGTCATTAGACATCATCCAAGTCATGGATGACCATACTGAAACGACTATGGTGATGACTGGGGATCTTTTAGAAACCAAATGAACGACTTCCAACATGTGCCCGTTGCACCTCCACCTTTCGTTGCGTATGGCCTGCCAAGCGTCAAGGCATGCAACAACTTCGGGAGTGAAATCCCCATCAACCGGAGGTTGCAATGGGGAAAACATAGGAACATATGGGAACAAAAACCATCAATAGATGAAGATTTCAATGGGAACTTCATCTATAAATACGGCTGATATTCCATTGCTATGTCTGATTAGCAGAGGGTACTGGATTTGGGTTGGTTGGGATACCCAAAAAACGCCAGGATGTAGGTTGAAGGCTGGTAGAGAAGCTCCCATCCTCATGGTCAGAATAGATAATACATCAAAGTAACTGTATAATCTAAAGTCCGATTGGATTGGATGGTCAACGTTGATAGTTGATAACTAGCGGTCAATTTATCGATTATAATCAAAGACCGTTTATTATAATTGATGACTAGGTGGATGGTCAATTGGTCAGCATTATTGAGGAATTGTGGTGCCACCCTTTGAGTGCTAGATTGACAAGTTGCCAGGAATTCTTACTCATCACAACCTCAGCAATCATTAAGATGACCATTGATGACCGTTAAATATCACACACACGCAGTGTTTTTTCTGTATCCTGCTGATCCCTGCCCATCATGCACAGCATCTGGGTAAATTATAATATTTCACTAACCTGAATAGTTCGGCCATTTTGGGATGATTCCCCTTACTAACTATGATTATAGTGAGGGAGAACAGTGAGGTCGTTATAATTTACCCAGACAGCATCCCACCTGGTGTTCAGCAAGATGAAGTCCCCCGCAGCATTCCACTTGGCGCTCAGTACCACACGCTCGCCCATGGAGTGAACCTGGGAGACGTCAGGCCGGATCGTCTATGGTGCCGGCAGGTGCCTGAACCCTCCACCCTGGAACACCCCCAATTACACATCCATGGCATCTGGTTGGTGGTTAGTTTTAACCATCTTGAAAAATGATGGAGTTCGTCAATGGGAAGGATGACATCCCATTCATATTATGGAAGATAAAATTCATCTTTGAAACCAACCAGGCATCACATATCACTGTGTATCTGCAAACCATGTGTATGAATGTATTCACACCATGGGCTTCCATGGGTCGAAACCCTGGAGCCCCGTTGTTCACATCAAAATCGTTGCTTTTTGGCTGGATGTTCATCCCCGCTAGATAGAAAATCAATTGAAAATCACAGGTTCACACCCATCCCTGGGATTTAAATCTCAAGGGTCAGTGAAAAATCAATGTATTTACCACATATATTTCAGATATTCAGATATTCAACAATGCATAATTTGGGTGTGTTATATATATATATATATATATTATATAATATATATAATATATATATGGGGATATCATACGGCCATACGCTACACATCTGCTACGTTCTCCCACCTTGACTCCCACGTCGTAGACCTTCGGCAAGGCAGAAGGCACCTATGCTCGTGCAGCGCGCAGTCGCTGGGGCTGGATTGGTACATATGGCAGTGTAACGGAAAAGACGATAGGAATATAGTTTTTTGGTGTCAGGGGGTATCTAATGACGGGGGATTCTGGGATATAAATATAAGTAATTATGTGATAACTATTTTTCGTATATGTATACAGAATCAACAAAATGCTATTTGGGTGGGCGTGGCCCAAAGTTGATGGGGGAAGGACACTTTTAAACCATTAGGGTTGGGGTGCCCAATTTTGAGACATTCCCAATTAGTAGACAGTGGAAGGATGGCCTCTCACCTTTCACAGAGGTGGTCTCTAGTCGGAACCTTACAAGCAACCATCTTGTTGTTTTTTTCCAGGCAAATACCCTCTGGTTATGTCAAAATAGCTATTGAAAATGGTCATTTATAGTGGAATTTCCCATTGAAAATGGTGATTTTCTATAGTTATGTTAGTTTACCAGAGGGTAGTTCAAAATTGTACCCCAAGAAATTTCAAACTTCGCCGGCGATGTCTCCAATTCCCCATGTCATGCGCTTCCGAACAGCACGAAAGTTTCAACATCAATTGCCCCACTCCGATGTGCATGCCACGTACAATGTGGGCAATTTTTCAACATCATAATCCATTGATATCCTTTGATATCCATGGGTTTTTCGAGACATCCCCCTGCTGGGTTGTTATCCAGCGACTCCAACAGCTGGACACGTCCATTTTTCGCACCTCTCCTTCTGGAAGTCCTACGAGTTCGATGACGGGTCGTGGATGTCGTGGCATGTCGTGGCATGTTTCATGATGCAAAAAGGCCCAAACTGAAATGGTCCTGAAAATTGGAGAACCCGTGATATCCCGAAAAAAAAAGACCTCCGAATTCCATCATGGTTCCAGCCAAAAGGATGCTCATCATGTTCACATGACCATAAAACCTATTCTCAAGATTACAAGAAACCAGCAAAACCATGAACACACTCTAAATCCACGTGAGATCATGTCAAACAAAAACTTCAACTTGGCACTAAACAATCAGAATCCCCGGCACCTTCAAAGCCGTCCCCCCTTCGTTGAAGCGAATCCAAATCCATCAAACCTCGGGATGTCCCAAGGCGTAGCAAGGTTCCTAGTGGAAAGGAACACATGAAAGAAAAACCCTTTGCAGAAAAACCTCCAGGTGTACAAGCCAAGCAAACTTCAACCTCCACTGCCAACAGGAATGGAGCTATTCAAAGAGGGGCTAAGTGGCCTCTTTTTGTCATCCCGGGCTCCTTAGCTCCTAAGAATCCAACGGCCAACGAAGGGGTTCCTCGTGTTTCATGCCCAAGAAAAGACATGTTCAAGGGTATCCTCGTTTTTCTTGATAAAAACCTAAACTTTTGCTGGTTGAATCGACATTTTCGAAGATGAACTCCCAATTTTGGATGGTTAAATATTGCTAAAACACAATTTTTGCTGCTAAAACTCATCGTTTTTCTGCTTCACTCCGCATTCATGTTTAAATCACCATGTTTGATTGCTCAATCACCATTTCCATAAAAATAACATCACCAGTCAGACAGGTCCAGCATTTTGACAGTGGTTCACTCATCATTTTTTGGTCAGGATATACTGTTCCCAAATAACAAACATCACCATTCGAAAGCCAACAAAAACCCCAGTGGATTTCCATGGGATTTCCTATAGGTAAAACTCACCATTTTCATGACCACCGGATCCACCATCCACCTATCCACCTGGTAATGACTAACATAGCTATTGAAAATGGCCATAGAAATAGTGAGTTTTCCCATTAATAGCATGGTGATTTTCTATAGTTTTTTGTACGTTTACCAGAGGGTATCCACCTGGGTGTCCCCAACCGATTTCATTGCAGAGGTGCGGCATGCTGCCCGTCATCGCCAGGATCTGACGAGAGCGGCGACCTTGAGCCGCGGGTCCCACCTGAGCGACATGGCACCAATGTCTATATACCAATGTCTAATATGTGTGTGTATGTAATGTAATGTAAGGTAAGGTAAGGTAAGGTAATGTAATGTAGTGTAATGTAGTGTTGTGTTATGTTATGTTATGTTATGTTTGTTTGTAGGTTTGTTATGTATGTTATGTATGTTATGTATGCTATGTATGATATGTATGTTATGTATGTTATGTATGTTACGTATAATACGTATGTTACGTATGTTACGTATGTTGCGTCTGTTACGTGTGTTAGGTATGTAATGTATGTAATGTATGTAATGTATGTAATGTATGTAATGTATGTAATGTAATGTAATGTAATGTCATGTCATGTAATGTAATGTATGTATGTATGTAATGTAATGTCATGTAATGTAATGTATGTATGTATGTAATGTATGTAATGTATGTAATGCATGCATGCACGTATATATATATATATACACACCCTTATATGGATTTTCCGAAGTTCTGCACCTTGGCGACCCACAGCCCACAACACGTGAAAACACAAAGCTAATCGCGGCCACCGGCTACGCACCTCCAAGCAGTGAAGATAATTCATTTCGCCTTCAAGGCGCAGCCTCCAATTTTTGGTTCGCTGGGGCCTTCCCTGGATAGCCCCCGCCTAGCTTTTTCAATTGGTTACCCTCTGGTAATTTAACATAGCTATTGAAAATGGCCATTTATAGTGGATTTTCCCATGAAAAATGGTGATTTTCAATAGTTATGTTAGTTTACCGGAGGGTAACTGTTGGTTTTTTGAGGTATATAACGAAGGTTTGTTCATGGGAGTGAATTAATTATATAAACCAACTTGAAAAACTCGGGTGCACTTTCATATGCAAACCATGCAGTTATTGAATGTTATGGAACTGACATAGCTATGGATAGCTACGATAAAACGAGTGACCCTCCGTTAATTGTTGTTACAGGTTCTTATGGACGATGGATAATCATGGCCCATGACCAATGATCGTCGATGATTTACCTATTATATCAACATTATGATTTTCCATATCTTGAATTACCAGGGGGTAAAATAGAGACTACAATACCAAAGGTTTATGAAGATATAATTCTGGATCAAAAGGATTGAAACCCTGCTTGCATGCTGGGGTTGGAGGGCACAGAAGAACAAGCTTGTAGCTTGAGATCAATACAATCAATGCTGGCCATGGACAATATACGTGTCTGCCATCATGTATTTGGCAACAGTGGCTCTGCTTGACATTCAATAAATGTCCCTCAGAATTGAGAATTGGAGCATGATCCACTTGGCACTAGATGGAACAAAAGAGGATGAGGACGACAGTATTCTTGTGACCGCCCAAACAGCATGACCTGATGCTCTCGCGTTACGCATTGTTTGTGAAAATCGCTTTGCTAGACGATGATTCTGCGTTTCTTGTGTTGGTAACCTGGTAACTGTGACCACCAAAGCAACATTTTAGTCATAGATCTTGTAGTGCATTCATCCACGAGATCAGAACGTTGGTGCTTCCTCCATTGAAGTTTCCCGATGGACCAACCCAACATCAGCCCACCTCGCTAAGGGCTTTGGCGCACCATTGGCAGTCAATGGGGCCTGCACAGCTTCCGAGAAGAGAGCTTCGGTCGACCAGGTGGGTTGGTTTCGATGATACTCTTGTCATGAAGACTTTCAAGTGACTTTACAATAAAACATGTCCGCATTGACCTGGAGAATTCCCCCTTGCAAGCACCAGTCACATGGATAACTCCACCTGTAATGGTCTCCACCCCAAATAGGTAGGTGAAAAATGGTTGTACCAGCCAGTCTGCATTCTGATGGGTGTCTTGCATCTTCGCCAGCCCCCATCTGAAGGAAAGAGCTTCGTTGTCACCGCCGGAACCACATAGTTTAACACCGAAACTACGAAACTACCCTAGGTCACGCCATGACGGGTGGCCTGTGGGCGTCAGCGCCTTTTTTTCATTCAAGGACGCTACTTGCAGAGCTTTCCCATCTCTTTACACATTTGGTCCGGTGTGAATTTCAACGTAGTATCAAGAGCGTCTTCCAAGTTACTTCAACATGTTAACGACATAGTATCAAGAGCATCTTCCAAGTTACTTCAACATGTCAACAACGCAGTAGCATGGACGTGTTCCAAGTTACTTCAACATGTTAACAACGTAGTATCATGGACGTGGTCGTAGGGACATTAACATCCTCCCCACCCCACCCCACCCCACCCCATATATGACTTCAACATGTTGTTGTCAACGTAGTATCAAGGACGTGGTCGTCAGGACGTTAATACACCCCCCCCACCCCACGCCACCCCACCCCAAGTACATACAAGTAAGTAGATACAGTACAAGTGGTTGCAACATGTTGTCAACGTAGCATCAAGAGCGTCTTCCAAGTTAGTTTAACATATGTTGTCAACGTAGTATCAAGGACGTGGTCGCCAGGACGTTAATACACTCCCCACCCCACCCCACCCCACCCCACCCCACCCCACCCCCATTAATATAAAAATGACAAAAATGACCTAAAACACACAGGCCATCACAGGCCACCGTTCACGGCGTCAGCGACTACCCAGAAGCCCCAGAGCTTTGGGTATGGGTCAAAGATTGACAGCCCTGCGATGAAACGAAATGAGTGACTTTGCATTCAAATGGGTTTGTCTGAACATAGAACCCCCAATTTGATGTAATTAGATGGTTTAACATATTTCCCAATATTTTTTTCATAGCAAGTGGATTTGAATGGATAAATGCATCATTTTCCGTAGCAAAATTGCAATTTTCATGCTGGAGAAGCCATTGTAGCCGTGGCTGGCCCCACCTTGGGGTCAAAGGAGGGATGCAAAGGACCAGGCCAAACCTCGTGGCGAGGCTCGTTCACTTGATGGATGATGGGATGATGGGATGATGAAATCATAAGCCATGGATATTCATGGTTCATACTATCTACCCTCTGGTGAACTAACATAGCAATGGAAAATCACCATTTTTCATGGGAAAATCCACTATAAATGGCCATTTTCCATTGCTATGTTAGTTCACCAGAGGGTAATTCTATCTATGATTACATTTATATCATGGATGGAACATACTAATTATATGAATGGAACAGTCTATCTATCTAATTATTAATCCATATAATAGTCTATATGCTTCGTCTAATTAATATAGTTATTAACCATATTATTATTATAGATTATTAATTATATTAATTAATGAACTACAATGAACCATATAATTAATCCATTAATCCATGATCTCATCATCCCACAATGATAAATTTGGGGAAAAACGATGGTTTGGGGTACCCATATTTCAGGCACCCCCCAAATAGTAGTAGATGTAAACATATATCACAAGCTTGATAGTTCTATCACAATTGATAGATTTTAATTCCTACACTGAATGATACAAGGGATTATGTAGTATTGAGATAGTGATGAAAAAAACGATGTAATACACATTGTCACATGTAAATCATGTAAGAAAAAAGACGGGAAACACCATGAGAATTTAGAATAAATCAGTAAAATGATCAGCTATCCTTTATGACGCAATTCTGAGAGAATGATGGGATAATGGATTTTTTTAAGGATCAATGGAATACAATATTCATGGGATATCTCATGGGAATAATCAATCTTGCTTTATGGCTTGATGGGGATTGTATGGGATTATGGCGAAAAAAATGGGAAAATGACGGGAATATCATGGGAGAAATAGCCAAACGGCTTGGGTACTTATGAGTACACTCCCCTATTGTAGGTAGTCTATTGAAAACGGCACGCCAAAAGGACAGGGTGAAGTTCAGTCAAACAGCCCAAATTCAATAATTATCTAGCGGCCAACCAAAAAGAGCCAGGAGATGACACCTGGGCGTTTGCCCGTTGTTAAACCAACAAAAATGGAACTGGTGGTTTTGGGGTTGATGATCTTACTCGTGCTAAACGCGGGGAATGAGGGAATGATCCATGATCACTAATAATAATCACCTCAGCAACACCCATTCCCATCCATTCCCTACTAAGCACCAGTAAGTTGATGGTTTGGAATCCAGCAAGCCTTTAGCTGGTTGGTGGTTGACCTACCCCTCTGAAAAATATGAGTTCGTCAGTTGGGATGATGACATTCCCAACTGAATGGAAAAATAAAATTCATGTTCCAAACCACCAACCAGTTATGATTTATGAAGGTTCACGTAAGGGATTCCCCAAAATCAAAACCGACAATCCCAAACCATAGTTTGACCATTGGTTCACACCAAAATAACAGTTATAGCTAGATGTTCACCCTCTCATTGAGATGGCCCCTGTTGAATGGTCCTGCCCCATCCACATGTTTGTGTTCAGATCTTTGATGCTTTTAATCTCCCATACTATACCCTCAATTCTTGTTGATCGACCTCCATACATTTGATATTCTTTGCTGGCTAAAAAAAAACACAGCATGCTTTTTGTGTCATCTCCATTTGCTTCCATCGACGTCCCATCCCATAATATGTATATATATATATACTTATGTATATATATATATATACATATATATATATGTATATATATATTAAATACATAAGTTCATAGTGTTTCCGTTTTTGTTGGAAAACACAAATGATGGCTACCATTGACTCACCATCCTAGACCCTGAGTTCTGAGCCAATGTCTAGCGATTTTTTGCAGAACTTCCAACATCTTCCAACTCATGGCATTCGTCCGGGAGAATGGTAGAATTGATCCGATTGCCTTCTGGCAATAACTAACAGTTGGCTATTGAAAATGACCATAGAAATAGTGGATTTACCCATTAATAGCATGGTGGATCTTTCCAGTTCGTTGTGTAAACACTTTTCCCAGGCCGGGTACTCCATAGAATGATAATCCCAGCTCCATCCCCCTCCATTTTTCCATACTTTTCCCAAGCTCCGAGCGTTGAGCCACTGAACCTCAAGAAATGATCCACTTTTTCTTCACTACCATAAAAACCCATGGAAGATCCATCCAAGTCCTTGAAAAACATGGAAAAACCAGGGCGATGTTTCCATGGAAAATTCGCGAATTTTGAAAAAATCGAATCCTGCATGGCCTGAACGTTTATGAAGAACGAATCCGGAATCAACAATAACCTGAAACATCAATGAAGATCAGTGAAAAATCCTGACACATCTATCTATAAATCCTGCAAAACCCAAAATGAATCATCAAATTAAATCCTGAACAAAAAATGAAAAAACACATCCAAATTTGGGAGCAAATCCGTCAAATTCCATTCTTAAATCCCATTTTTTCATCCGTTCAAGTCCTGAAAATCAATCCAAAGCCCAGTCAAATCCTGATGAATTTCATCAACATTCCATGAAAGATCCTATAAAAGATCCAAGATCCGGCAAAGTCCTCATCTTCATCCCCTCTGCTCCAACACCCTCTGAATGACATTAGCAGGCTGGATTCATTGGAAGAAAAAGCCATTGTCAGATGGGGACCCTGACGAAATTCAAAACCCGCTGTTGCAGCGCGGCTCTGACTTGCCCCACATCATGTTCCAGGCACTGAATGTCAGATCAGAGTAGAACCCATGAACCAATCTTTAGGGATGGGGAACACCCCACCTTCATCCACCCCTGGCCAGTTGGCATTCACAGCTTGGGTCGGCCCTACGTAGTGTTCATTCTCTCGAAGAACGGCCCAGCCGGCCAAAAAGCAGAGACTTTTGTGGAGATCCTGCGAGAAAATGGGGCATCTTGGGGCGTCGACCCACGAAATGGTCACGGTGGTGAATGAAATCCCTTCTCCACGGTGGTCAATCGGCATTCCCATGGTTGATGGATCATGATAATCCTCAATGCTCAATATTATATACATAATATATATTATATTATACACATAATATATATATATAATATTAATTATATATATATATTATATTATTTTATATATTATATAAAGGATAGTCTCCAAAGTTGTACCAAAGTAGCCATCCTGTGGTTGGTTAAATCACCGTTTGGAGGTTTCTTAAGTCATGGTGGATCTCCACAGTCGTCACGATAGTTGTTTCAATCCTAAGTCATAGTCATCCATGACTGCATGATGTGGGGGTACCCCCATGACAAAACTGAAACATCCATTGATCTTAAGATATCTTAAGTTAGTAGTATCTCCAGTCAATCATTAATAACATTTATTAACCATATTATAAACACTTGTGAAAACCATCTATCATTCGTTGTTTAGATGTTCACCAAGTTAGGGTTTGGCGCCTCTGGATTCTCGCTATCACCCGCGGACGGGGGCCAAGGGAAGATGGCGGCGTAGATGTCAAAGGGCCGATTGTGACACCTGGTTTCACCATGGATGTTATCAACTTGTAATGGTTAAGAAAAAAACATGATTTTTATCAGTTATATATATAATGGTGACTAATGGTTATACGACGGTGATTGTTGGCTATATAATGAGATAAATGATTATATATATAGTGCTGATTATTGTGTAATGGTGACTATTTGTTTTATAATGGTGATTGATGGTTGTGTAATGGCGATTAATCAAGTTATAAAGGGCCCGCCCTGCGAAATCGCTAAGTTGGTGAACACAACTCCAATAAATAAGCCTAGATAATGGCAGTTACAACTCTAACTATAGATAACTATACTTTGCATAGGGTGAATCTAAACCAAAAAACATATCTGGGGGGCACACCTTATACGGGTTGCCAAGGCCTGCCTTTCATGGGCCAAAATTGCAATGTTCGTGGGGAAAGAAGATCATCAATTCATCAACCACTGGAATTGAAGGTACTCCGTTTTCACACCCATGCGCCATGGTGCAGACGCCATATTTCGCTCTGAACTAAGGTCATGGTTGGGATATCTCCCAGATTCATCATCACTCATAAAGACAAAAATGACCCAGCTGCTGCAGGCGTAAGGTCATCGTAGAATCGGTAAGAGTCTCAAATTTGATTGGGTATGCAGGTGTGTATACATATACGTATCATTCCTGTATACTGTATATGGTATATGTCCCCAGAAAAATCGGGTTTGACCCATAGTTGAGGATGGGAAAAAGTCACCCCCAGTTTTGACAACATGGCACATAATTTAATGTTGGGTAGACCACTACGGGCATACTGTAGGCATACTACATTATGCTGGATCCACTGGCCCCCCTCCATCTAACATAGATCTGGAAAACCCACCATTAGTAGATGATTTACTAGGGAAACCATTGGTTTTCCACATCTATCTTAGTTTACTCTAGGGTGAATGTAAACAGGAAATCTATGGTCTCCATAAGATTTTGAAGTCAGCCAGCTTCACATAATGGGCCAACCTGCTATATAGTCTAGCCATGATTTGTACGTAGAAGACTGGCTTCGCCTAACTTTTCTTTGCGAACTCAGTGGCTACGGACTTCAATAGTTTTTCTCCTTAAACATAGAGGTTCTCAAAATGGGATCCGCAAGTCAGCATGGGTTTCAATAATAACATGGTCTAATTATTCGATGATTTGGGGGTGCCCCCATGACAAAACGGAAACCTCCAAATGGACCACTGAATGCAAGTTGAACCCGGAAAAGCCTCAATAAAACATCAATGGCTTGGACACCCATCATTCCATCAATGGGAGTACCCTCTGGTAAACGTTTACATAACGAACTGGAAAATCACCATGTTTAATGGGAAAATTCACTATTTCTATGGCCATGGCTTCAATAGCTATTTTGACATCACCAGAGGGTACTTTATTTCATGGACAATCCATCTATAAATGGATGATACCTGAGGTCTCCACGGCTTGGTGGCTTGGTGGTCTCCAAAAATGGGATGAAGAACTAATGACATCCGTCCCTGTACCCTCTGGTAAACGTTTACATAACTATGGAAAATCACAATTTTTAATGGGTAAATCAACTGTAAATGGCCATTTTCAATAGCTATGTTTGTTTACCAGAGGGTAAATGAACCATCCAATTTTGGGTCATGAATAGGATATGACAAGTCACGAATAGCCTGGAAATTCTGCAGCGTTTTTCAGTCCCAAAACTAGCTATAGCCGCTCCTATCATCTTGGCTCCCAGTACAAGATTTCTTCACATGACAAACTAAAGTAATTCAGCAAGGGATGTTCATCCCCTGAGGCGGCTTCATATCTCACATCGAAAAAATTGCTAGCCATTCACATCTGACAATGGCTGGTTCACTATGGTTCACTGGTGTTTTCTTTACCCTATTGATATCTTTTGATGTTCAACTTTGTTACACTGTGATCTGCAAGCAGTGTGGGATTGAACAATTGGGTGAGATATTCCAGCATTACCATTCTTCTGGGGAAGATGCTGATCAGATTTGGGAGCACCACATCTTTAGATGAAGTTGATGGTTTCAAGTTGAGTTTGTATCGAAATGATGTTTAAATATGTTGTACCTGCATTATTCTGTTCAATTTATATGTACCCTCTGGTTATTTAACATAGCCATGGAAAATTGCCCATTTATAGTTGATTTACCTATCAAACATGGTGAATTTCCATGGCTATGTTAAATAACCAGATGGTAACTGGAAATATGATAATCCAAGTTTTTCATCAAAAAAAACCTGATAGAAAATTGTCTCGTGGCACCCCGCCGAGTGGCTGAAATATGCAGTGAGCGTTCACACCAAGGGGATACTCAGCTTCGACGGTGTCTCCCTGGACGCGGCGCTCATGTGGACATAAGTAGAAACCACGAGTTGATTACGCCCTTCAGTAGGTCTTTCAAGACTGATTCCATGCTCAATCTCTGGCAGTTCATTTAAATATTCATTAAAAACATATCATTTTTTGCTAGTTAAAACGATTAGTTTCCATATTTAGCAAGACTAACTAAAGGATTACACTCTGGTTATTTAACATTAGCGAACTGGAAAATCCCAACCATCAATGGAGGTTTAGTTCGCTGGGATCATCATCTATCCAAGGCTGGGGATGGTCATTCTGGTCACTGGCAACGCCACGAGTCGTCCCAAAGATCCCAAAGCGGAAAGTGTGAAGAATGGACATCTATTCATAGATGTGGACTTCGTGAAAACCATGTTAAATCTATGATCATCTATGATGATCTATGAATTATAACCAACCAGTAAACGTTTACATAGATGCGGAGAATCCATGAACATCCATTATTGGTAGATTCTTTTCATAGGGAAACCATGGCTTGTTCCACATCTATGTAAACGTTTACCATGAAATGGACATGAAATGGAATCCGCGAAAACCCCAATTTTTTTTAGGACAAATTCAACTATCATATTGTTAAGATCAACTAATATATCCCCATCTGATTTATGGTTTAATCAGCTTTAATCAACCTAACTTGCGCCTACCCTCCTTTGTAAACTAAGATAACTCTTGAACATCATTTTTTTTAGGTAATTGTCATATGTGTCAACTAATTAATGCACCATAGACTCTATGTTAGTTTACTAGAGGCTCAAACCATTTGACAGCGAAACTATAAAACTAACATGGACCCCGCAGGCTGCCCGTTGACGCAGGCCTCTGGTGGAGTTTCCAAGTTTGGACTCGGTCCAATCCTAAGACCCCGGGCCGAAATCGCGGAGAAACGGTGCCGAAAAAAGTCCAGAAAAGCTCTGGTGTATGATTCTTAATGGGGACCTATGGTTTATAACTCTGGAGTTGTAAACCAAGAAAGTGGGATTTCACCAGCAAAAAAATTGGGCTTATACAATGGGACTGCAATGGGAACATGCATGGAATAATGACTATATAGAGTAAACCCCATAGTTCTAACTTCAATAACTATAGTTTATGATACTTATAACTTATAACTATACTGTTCATGCGGTGAATCCCCACCAACAAACATACCTGGGGGGAAAAAATGCAGTGTCACAGATTCGATCATGATGTTCAACAATGGTTAATGACGGTTCATAATGGTGATTAATACTTACTATGAATAATGATGATTAGGATCATGATGATGTCTGTTATATAAAATATCATGTGGGATCCACCTAATGCCATAAAACATCCCACAATCAATCACCAATGTTATGGCTTGGATTTCAACCATCCCCAAAATTGGTAGTTAATGAGGTTGATTACTGGCTTTACCACATTATTCTTTTCCGATTCCTGACTAAAGTACCATAATTCATTAACTTGAAACTAGCTGAACCTAAATCCTCACCATCCTTCCGATGATCCGATCTGGACAATTGATACTTGGGTACGTACATAAAAAGTGATAGCTATGGTTGGATCATGAAACAACCAATTAATAGACGATTTAGAATGATTTAGATGTAATTTAGATGGATCTACCTAATATAGATGTAGGATGATATAGCTACTTCAAACAAGAGAACCATCACCAACCCCTGAAATACGCCTCTCCCACTTTTTAATTGGCGGACTTCCCATCGAAATTTGTTTTTTTTTGAGGGGTCGGAAAATTGACCCCCCATGGCAGGGCTTTGAGGTCGCAACTGCCAAATCTCCACTTTGGATGCTTGCCACCCAGCACCTGCGTCCTCGGCCAGGACATCACCCAGGACTTCGCTTTTGCTTGCGAAAATCTACAGAAAACATCAGAATTTACCATGGATTTACCAACCACAACTGTAGAGGTAAAGTGAAAAATATGTCATTAAAATCAATGGAAACAACAGTGAGAACTCACTGGCGTTTTGAAAGCGTGGACCGCTGCATCCCCACAGAAGACTAAACTCATCTGTGCTCTCCTGATCGATCAATCAATTTTGACCCATACCCTTTGGCAATCTAATCTGGCAATGGACAAAATTACTTTACTTCGTGTGATCCCCACCATGACATTTATAGATTTTCTTACTGGCAAATCTTCTGGCATTCTATCTGACATATCTTCTGGCATTCTATCTGGCATATCTTCTGGCATTCTATCTGGCAAATCTTCTGGCATTCTATCTGGCATATCTTCTGGCATTCTATCTG
>Ga0126342_10004978_pt1 | contig 22972 bp, 25 predicted proteins | sample Cyp1metagenome_FD_92528 | JGI IMG/M metagenome (GOLD analysis project Ga0126342, IMG submission 92528) | Coral microbial communities from Lord Howe Island, Old Settlement Bay, Australia - Cyphastrea 1 metagenome | ecosystem: Host-associated > Invertebrates > Cnidaria > Coral ...
GGCCAAACATGGCCAAACATGGCCAAACATGGCCAAACATGGCCAAACATGGCCAAACATGGCCAAACATGGCCAAACATGGCCAAACATTGCCAAACATGGCAAACATTGCCAAACATTGCCAAACATGGCAAACATGGCAATGATGCACAAATGCACAAATGCACAAATGCACAAATGCGCGCAAAATGATCAAAATGATCAAAATGATCAAAATGACCTAAATTATCAAAATGTCCAAAATGTCCAAAACGGTCAAAATGGCCAAAATGACCAAAATGTCCAACAGGTCCAACATGTCCAACATGTCTAACATGTCCAACATGTCCAAAATGCAATTCAGCCCAAACAACTCGGAACAAAAGAAAGACAAAAATACTTTTCAAGACACAAGATCAGGCATGGTCGAAATGTGAGAAATAAAGAACACAAGTGTGTACCAGGTATACCAAATGCTGGCTCTCAAGTTCAGAGCCTCATCCCGCCAGTAGTAAGCATTGTCCACGTTCAAATTCGCATGCGACAATGCCACGTAATTCAAATCCTGGACGCGAAAAAAACTATGCCATTCTCATTTCCAAAAAGAACGGCAGCAGGAATACTTCTGAGAGCTTTCATTTGAGGCTCTGGAGGCATATCGAAATAAATCAAATCTACCATATAAAATCTCATGATCTACTTGAATCTACTTCATACATCTTGATACATCTTGATACATCTTGATACATCTTGATACATCGTGATACATCTTGATACATCTTGATACATCTTGATAGTCTGATAGATTTCCGTGCACTCATTCATTTTGGCGCGGCAAGCAGTTCCTCGTGTTTCCAGCATTCAATCTCCATCATGTATGCGGAGAATTTCATCAACGTATCAGTGAACTTGTCAATGAACCTCGACGGCAATGCAAACTGAAAGTATTAAATCCAAACCCTGCATCTACAGAGACTGAGTAGTCACTGAAACTGCAGGCATGGACCAATCAATGAACCAATGATAGAGGAAGAATCCTTTCAGCAGCCAAGTCTAAGACCAGCACTCCTGCTTGACGGCATAGGAAGGAAAAAAATGTGCCGCTGTCTGCGAGAAGAACTGGATACCAATTCTGAGCTGTGACTGCCTTGCCTCCGTGGACCAGGACAAAAATAACGATGAAATCTACAGAATCTCAGACTCACAAACTCTCGCAAACTCACACAAACTCTCACAAGCACCTAAAAAACTGTAGCGAACACTTAAATACAACCAGAAAAGCTATGCAGCTACCAGAATTCCAAACTCCTCAAACTGAGGCGGCTATAGCGAAGCGCCCAACACTCTGCCTGAGGTGCACTTCCTGATGGACCAGTTGGATTTGCACCCCATGCCTCTCACAGACTCAGCGAATGCTGGTGATCAGGCAACATCTTCCCATATCTTCCCCATTGCCGAGATCCACACCCTCATGTCACCAGGTGGAGCGCGAAGCGTCGGGAAGTTGTGCAGCACAAAGTCCTGAAAGCAACTGGCCAAGATTTCTAGCCACAACTCCGATTCTAGCCTTCCCTCAGATGAGGATGCTTTGAAGCACTGCAGTACAATCCGTTCATGCACCGAGTCCTTCGTGCCCATCCTGACAGTTCAAGGCACAAACACGCCGATAAACAACGTAAACAATCAACCTCATATGAAAACTTCACATGATCGGACCTTCCCGACTTATCAGCACCAGCAATTCTGCCGCTCACCTGACAAGGTGACTTAGGATTCTTATAGCTTGCATTTTCACATGCTTTCACAAGACTTGCAAGATTTTCATCCCGTTCGGGTCATTTTGTCGAAACTTGCCGCCTCCATGATGAGGGAATAATACTCTTTGGGATCACCACGCAGCTCGTAATCCTTGCATTTGTCGTAGGGCCCCTCCACCTTCAGCCAGGTTTTAATCCCAAACAGGATGATTTTGTCTGAAAAGTGGGAAAGAAATTAAGTTTATGGTTGATGGTCATTTTTCACGTGAAACGACCATTTTGGGATAGTTCATTGCGGGATAGTGTGGGGAGGAATACGGTATATACGGTATATCACATTTTCTGGGTCTGTGTGTTAACCCGCAGAGCAACGACTTCATCTGCCTCGTACGGCTTCAAGTGCGCCTTTTTCCTACGCCATGCTGTAAGTGATCAAAGCACAATGAGAAGATACAAAACTTCAAATTATGTGAAAAACATCAAGAATCCTCGCTGTTCCACTTGGTCCTGCCACCCATGCCCACAAAAGGCACTCTTTCGGTGATGATGATGTAGTTGGTGGTTTCATTGCTGATGTCTCCATAGTAAAACTTAGGAGTTTGGGTCGGGAGCTTTGTCTCGGCCAACCTGGCAAGGTCAAAGACGGAGCAAAAATGCGCCAAACGTGCACAAAATTCCAAGTCTCCAAGAGTCTTCTGCATGGCGGCCATGGCCTGTATGTATTGATCTCGCAGAAATCCATGGGCTGCTTCAGGACAGAGCTGCTCAGCCGGTCCTGAAGCGAATCGCTACAGTGATCACAGTAACTCAGTAGTCTGCCAAACAGCAATTTAAGCACAAAATAGCACAAATATCCTTGCCCTCAAATGCAAAAACAAAAACTCTCAAATATCCAGTGTCATCCACATGTCCTGCTTTGTTTCCTTCGTCATTGGGAAGGGAACCTCGTCCATCGCAATAAATGAGAGAGAGAGAGTGAAAGAGAAAGAAGGAAAGAAAAAGATAGAAAGAGATAGGAAGAGTTTCTTAGAAAGAGATAGAGAGAGAGAACAAAAAAAACATGGGAAACTCTCAGAATATGGATGAACTCATCTTTCAACATCAGTAGCATTGCTCTATGCCTTGGCAAACAGCTTTGTGTGCAGGCTCTCTCGCTCTTTGGCGTACCTCTCCAATCACTAAGACCTTTCAATAAATCAAATGACAAGGCTTTGGGCAAATCCAGTGACTTGTTCGGTTGCGAAAGCACCTCACGGTGAGAAGGAACTTCCCTGCATTGTTTCCACCAGTGACCTTCGCTTTCTGGGCTGAAAAAACACCAAATCATCAAAAACAAACTGCGAGAGCTGTTACTGGCCTTCGTATCCTCAACTTTCAAGGATGTCACTCGGTTGGTGCTTTCCAAAGACCCTGCCAAAGTCAGAATGATCCATACAAAAATAGGCAGTTTCAAACCAGCTCAGCTTCAGATTCAGAGTCTGTTTGTTTAAATTCTACAAAGCCAACAGACCAGCGAACCTGCTCGATGGAAGGCTTCAGTAAGCCTAAAACAATTGCCAAACGATGTGCGAGTACTTTCAGCTGCATCAAGCCACTTAGGAACAAACCATTTCGCTCCGAAATCCTGCAACATTTGAGCAGTCCTCAGCAAGAGTTCAGCAAGAGTTCAGTGATGTTTAGTGAATGTTCACAAAGCTGGCATTGTATACTGAGCACTGAGAAAGCCTGAGTTTCCAGCCAGGGAAATTCCAAGCCATAAAACCTGAATCCAGAAGGCATTTCAACAGACTGTCTGTCATCACCGTGAGACCCTTGAGGCCCACACATTCCAGGTGATTTCTTCTTATGCTTTTCAGTGACCGCTTCCAAAGGAACCGGACTCCAGCTGATCGAGGCTTTCTTCCGCTCGGCCTGGTCAGTGAAGGCACGATTTCACCACCTCAGCCAGTTTCAGCCTGTCAGGTAAGGCGGAGACCTCACATCTTTCATCCAGCTGCTTGATCAAAGCCTGGATCCGATGGCTTGTCTGTGACGCTGGCTTGTTTGACCAGCTTTTCTCTACAGTTTGAAGGACCTCTTCACACACAACCATCAGCGTTGCCAAGGAGAGAGTTGAATGTGTGTGGGTGTGCCACCTGCCTCGCCTCCTCGGCTTTCTTGGCCTCCTCTTGCTTTGCAAGCAACTCCTCAACGGATGCTTGGTTTGCCTCAGGTTGAATGGGTTTGAACTTGAACATAGGGTACAGTACCCCCAAATTATCCACTGGTTTATCTATCATCATCTTCCCTGTTGGAATGGCCGTGAGGGGTGCTCACAGCTTCAAACAAAGCCGAATGGCTTTCATATATGTCTTATTGTGTCACATGGCGACTGACGCTGAGGGCACTGCAAAAGCACGGAGGCTCTGGTTCTGCTTTGCGGCCATGTAGCAAGCCTGAACCAATCGGTAGGTCTGCTGAGTCTGCTACCAGGTGCGACCGGGTGATATTACTTGCGGGTCTTCACTGAGATTCCAACCACTTTTTTTTCTGAGGAAGTGTAGTCCTGAGCCGAATAACTTCAAACATGAATTAGCTTTGAGGAGAAAAAAAAAAAATCCTGGTGAATTGCCACTGTTAAATGGAATACGTTGCATTGCTTTGCGATATTCCCCCCGTCAATGCCCGCCGTTCTGTCCTTCCATTGCTTCTGCGGAACCTCTAAAGTGCTGCTAGACACCAAGTTCTTGAGGCTGAAGAAGCTCATTTCGCCGTGGTAGGTGTACACTCTGGGACCCATTTCTGGATCCTTGGCGCAATCACAAATAGGTCTGAATTTCAAATGGGTCTGAATAGTAAGAGATGGGTAAGTCAGAACACAGTAGCTTTGCCTACCAAATGACGACCCAGTTTCTGTAGATTTTGAGGGTTCCCCAATTCAAATAGCGCGCAGCTTTGGGAAATAGATTTGTACAGAATGACAAAACATGTGTTCGGGAATCTCTTAGTAGCTCCTTGAAAAATGAGTTGATGAGGGGAATACGGACCCTTTACTCTCATCCACAGCTCCGAATCGCTCAATTTACCACCATACTTTACTCTTCCAAGCCACCACTTCCACCAGTTCTTGCTGATCCCCAACAGTCAGCATCACCATGCCATCGATCCGATCCCAAGCTGGTTCCTCCTGAGCCACCTCAAAGTGCGATGTCATGAGGTTTCGAACTTTGCAAATGGCCATCTCGATCATCTCGGTCCCGGGCAAGAGCATTCCCTCCATTTGCACCTGAAGTCCAAGAATCTGGGTGTGGTATGTGACAATGCTATGTGTTTTGTGGATCTGGATATTAGTGTAAACATATTTGTTGCGTCTGGAATGCACCAGAAAGTATGACTTGGGCAACTGGTTTTACAGTAGTACAAAAGAAGCGTGACTTCTACCCATGAGAGTTTTCTTGGGAAAGTAAGATTTCCCATCTGAGATTGATGCCAGCAGCTACTGCAGCAGGAGGCTTCTTCCGTGTCTTTGGAAGACCAAAGCTCATGGAGGACACCATTTTGGCAAAAGGATGATAAGAAAATCAAGAAATGAGATGTGTACTTGCAAAGAAACCAGGGCTACGGCCACACAAATGTCTGCAAGAAAGTCTCTTCCTTTCTGACGGGTAAAACTAAAGGCTACATCAAACCGTTGAATTGATGTCCTAGGAAAGCTTTGCTCTGCAGTTTGGAGTGAGTGAGCGTTTTCTTGGATTAAATGTCTGGTCTCAAGCCAAAAACGGCTGCCAGAGGGCTTCTAAACCAAAGGACTACAGGTCTGACCAGTACCAATTGTCTTTCCCTTTGAAGTTTGAAACCATCAGGTGTCTCAAAACTCAAAGACTCGTGTGGGGTTTCGATAAATGCAGTGCAAAAAAAATGTGCTGATATTGCTGCACATGGCTTTGTAGGTTGAAGATGGCTGAAGTGGGTAAGTAAAGGGTCTGTAATCGCAGCCCTCTTCTTTCATCGTCAGCAAAAGGCGCTGCTGAGGCCAGCACAGAGATTCGGTGATGCAGAAACAACCTTGAAAAAACCGTCTGTGCAGTCGCTGAAAGAGGAAAACGAAAAACGATTTTAACTACTGCAGAACTTTGTACTTTTCAAAATCATGCGAAACAGCAAAATTCCAAAGTTCAGAGGTTTAGACTTTCCCGTTGGCACCAAAGGTTGCAGGCCCCAGTGTTGCTCCACCATTCTGCGCAGCCCTATGCATACGCGCCGAAAATAGAAAATGTCAAAGATTTTCACATCAAAGCACAGCAAAGCACCACCCATGCGCCTGTCAAGCGTGTAGCGATAACTTTCCGGAAGCGGCGTGATTTTGGGAGTGAAGAGCGGCAGCCTTCAACATAATTGGAATGCAAGTGCCGGGTACTTTGCTGCACCAAGTAACCAGCCTCTTTTGCGACTGACCACTCCTGTCACTCCTGAACAGTGAAAAGATTCTCTGGCGACGCGCTCCATTGATTTGCTGCGGAAAAGATGAACATCCACTCAGCTTTGCACCTTCCGTCAAAAGGATGCTTGGACGAAGTGTGCAGTTTGTACAAGTCGGAGGCCTCGATGGAGAAAGCAGCAAGCCGCTTCGTTGTCAAGCTCATCTGCACCAACTTTTCAAGACATCACTCTTGAGACTCTTGAGTGACCAGCCAGTGTTGGTGGGAGGCCATCCTTTGATGAATCCGGGTCCTCTGAACTACACTCAAGGAATTCCCTTGAAGAATTGTCATGCATCAGAATGAGCAACAAAAGCAAGCGGCTCCTGTGAAATGAGGTCCGAAAAATAGGACGGAACATGCCGAAATTGTGCATCTATTGTACCATCCCGCATCCCTTTGGAGTTGGGACCTTGTTCCTTTGCCAAAGGAACTTGAGCCGACTGCATCCCCTCACAGTTTGCATCGGCATTGTGTGAAACTTCATGCGGTCGGAAATCTCCAGCAGGTCCGGGCTGCATGGGTTGCCCAAGAGCCGAAGACCTGACGGTTAGCTCAGGGTCCGGTACAGCTGAAGATCTGCGAAGATATGTTGAACATTCTTAAACTCTTACACTCTTCAGAAAGCATGGTTGGATACTTTGCACATCTTTGCACAGTGACATTGAGAAGAAAGACAAGAACTCTGAGGGGGCTAAGTCTCATACCATCCAGAGGGTCCTCTTTCCGAATCTGCACCTAGCTGTCCCAAGAAATCCAAACTGCGATGGAATACGTGCAGAAAGCGCAAGGCATTTGATGCAGGCCTCTATATCAACGAAAAAACTGAAAGAAAACTCAGGTGCGGAGCCTGGAAGGCCGCCAGAAATCAGAGACCCAGCCTCAGTGAGTGGATACCGAACATTAATTAAGCGGATAAATTTTGCAGCCTGGTCCGCTACCCAGAATTTCTTTGAGGATGGATCACTGCGCGCACGGGGGAAGCCAGCCCTGTAGAGATAAGCCGATTCCACCCGGCCGATCTGTTTGCCGACTCCACAAAAAGAAAAAATACGCAGAACATCAGTGCATGTGCTCGAAACATGTTCGAACACTTTGCAAAGCTCTGTCCTCGCCTTGCCCCGGATGAATTGCCTCTTAGTAAGCAACTTTCAAGGAAACTGAGATGCAGTGGCAAAATTAACCTTTCTTTCAATTGAGATACATCGCACCTGCCCTGAATTCGTATGCCAGTATGGCTCTGCATGGACGAGTCTTGCTACCTATCTCGCTACATTCAACCACACTGCTGCCAAACGATAAACAAAACTAGCACGTTGGGACCGTTGGGTAGAAGTCATGTCCAATCATGGCAAGGCAATCAAAATAACACTACGTCATCATGGGCACCAATGTCCTTGGGAAAGGAAGTGCACTGAAGTCACTGAAACCGAACTAAAAAGGTGACATGGCAGAAGACAATGTTGAGGATACAGCCACCAAGCAGAACAAACCCAGGACGGGACGACACCGGTGGAGATTTTGAAAATGGACAGTGGTGAGAGAGCAACCCCATCAAACCGGGCAAGACGGAAATCGGCAAATGCCTGGGTCAAGCTGCATGCGGCTCAGCTCAGCCACTCCAGCCATCAGGTTTGAGACGTTGCCTGACCCAACAAAAAAGGCGGGAAAAATCCACTGAAACATCACAACGCAATACAACAAAACCAGACAAAACCATTGCTCGTGAACCCCAAGGCCATTGAGGCAGAAGCTCGCAGTCCGGCAGCGCTTGCCATTCTTTCGAGCCTTCAGACATCTTCAAACCGAGATCCCAGAACAGGAGCACTATGAACACTGTCCCCGACGTACGTTCAGTTTACAGGAATTGCTTTGTTTCAACCACTCGAAAAACATCAAAAAAACAAAAAAAAGTAGCCCCTCCCACTTTTCTATCTTTTCTGCTGGTTCCTGTGCCTGAAGTCGTTGGGTTTCTGCCCAAAGCTCGCTCAACTGGCTGGACTGGGACTTGATGGTGTTGCACATGGCTCTGATCTCCTCCCGCAGTCGTTGGTTCTCCAGCTTCACTGCGGCTGCCTCCGGTTCTCTGAGCACTGCTGTAGGCGTTGGTATTATATGGAACTGGTATAACCCCTATAGAAATGGATCCAAACGGCCAGTTTGATGGATTTCTTGGACTACCTAACTACCCTATGTTTGCGCAAATCCACCAAGCCTCCACCAAGCTTGGCGCGCTGCCACTCTTGGACAGTCGTGAACCTGGACATTGGAAGATAGACAAGGCGCTGTCAGCAGGTGCAGCCTGAAAAGCACACCACTGTTGCAGCAGCAACAAACTATCTACAAACAGAAACATGTGCTCAGAAAAGTACACTTTCTTTGACAAGAAAGAACCAACAACTTACATGATAGAAGAAATCTATTGTAGATATGTCCGTGCCCAAAGCAAGTTGTGAATCTCTTCTGCCGACAGAGCCTTGTGTCGCAGAAGCTGTTGAAGACCTCTCAATCTTTACCCGTTGTGGCAACTATTGAGATGGCAATCAGTGCTATCAGCCAGTGCATCGCAAATGAAACTTGTGGAAAGGATCTGCCAAAAATCAGGCACGGTAATGTTCTTGGGCCAGAACGAAGAACCTCCGTGCACAACTCCATTCAAGTAGCCACTCGCCTGTTTCATCCCAGATTCGCCAATGCTTCCAAAATTGTCAGCATGGATTATTCAATGGCTTCAGGTTCAGACCAAATTTGCTCAGGTAAATATATGTAAAAATTATGTAAATATAAAACTTGACCCACCTGTGCAGGTCCAAAATTTTAACCGCCTTGTTCACTACCCACAGTCCACGGCCCAAACCAACTCCTGACCTCTTCCGGCATTCCACCTGCTCGGGCTCTGCCCCTTGTCACGGGCTCTATAAAGACTTCCTAAGAGCAGAGGATTGTCTGCTTGAAGCTCTCGAAAACTTGCGTCAAATGAGGCTCGAACTCTCTTTGAAGCCCGTTGCCTCAATCAAACACACCACTGTGATAAAGAACATATTGGAAACGCATCGTGGCGCTCAGCTCCCTGTGTCTCTTTGACCCAGAATGTAAGGCCGAAGCATGGGATCAGGTGGCTGTGTTGGCGGCGTCATCACGTTTCAAGACTGACTACATTTGTCCGGGAAAACTCATGTGAAGCCCAAGAAGAGATAAAGTACTTGGATGTACTTGGCAGAAGCAACGACAAAACTCTCGGACCAGTCCACACAAATCTTGCAGTGCTGTGCTGATATTCTGTTGTCAAAACAAGATCACACACGTGTCTCTTGAGCAGTTCCCTGCTTAACATCTAGTAAGGGGAAGGATCTGCAAGAATGTTGCATGTACTGCATGTACTCAAAAAACTAGAAGATTTTGCAAGCATATTGCACTCTGCTTGCTTGAAACGTCAAGTATTGAAGCATGCACGCGGTCTCCAGCATCGATCTGCTTTGCACTTGGGTGTTGGTGAAAACACAAACCCCAAGACCCCAAGATTTAATAATTCAACACAGACCCCAAAGGGGATGCTCATCAAACAATTCCTTTTTGGTCCTTCCATAAGTCACCGCGTGGACTTGATGACCTGGCTTTTGTGCGCTCCAATTGCTGCTGGCATCTGCTTTTGCCATTTTCCACCCGCTATCGACCCGCTCAGCCTGCAGTATCAAAAATTAGAGTACATCTTGAATGATACGTAAATGTGCACAGCACTTTAACATGAGTCATGCACTCCATCTGTCTATGTAAATTCTGTGTGGTGGTTTGATTTTAACATTGCAGCAGAATTTACATGGGTCATTCCATGTCTAATGTTGCTTCTGCAAGATCCTCGCAATGCGGCTGTGGCGAATCAACCATGTCCATTTCTATGGATTTCTTCAAGGCCACCAAGAGACACCTCGGCAAACTCGTTGAAGTCCGCAAACTCATCCCGCAAACGCTTAGAAAGGCCTCAACCATGTCATTGGAGTCGCCATGCTTCCTCAACCATTCTTGACACTAAGTAAATGATAAGTTTGGGAAAAAAAAACTAATGACGTGTTTCGCCTGTTCACAATCCCATTTTTGCTCAAACATGACATGTCTGTGCAAAGTTTGGAAAGCAGCGAAGACGTTCTTCTCCGCATCGTACTCGAAAACGAAGATCTAAACATGTTTGAGCCTGGCGAATCTTTGCGAAATCCTGGACCAAGTATTGTTACATTTTTTTCAATTCCTGTATCAACAAAGTCACACCAATCATCACCAGTCATTCCCCCATGGCCATGTTGATGCAACATGCGCCAAGCCTGCGCGGCTGCATCACTTTTCAACTTCACATCCTTGCCAATGCAGAGCTGAAGAGACACCCAGCACTGCACTAGGAATTACGACTGTGGAAATATGGAATGATATACCCACAATGCCTTAAAAAATAAAATCCATTGGGTTTTGGGGCATCCTATCTTCAGACAAACCCGTGTAAGGTAGCATCAGTAGTTCTATTTTTTTTTGGCAATCACTCTTCGTCCTAACCTCCTCCAAGAGTGAATCTATTGCTTGCATCAGCCTAGGTCACGCCAGGCGCAGAACGCCAGATTCTTTCTGCATGCAGGAAAGGAAACAAAAAATGCAGTAACTAGTATATGGCATATACATGGTCTTTAGACGGTCGTGCGTCCTTCTTTTTACATTTGACGTTCTCAGGTTTCATTAGCCCATGAATTCCAATACGAATTAGAGTTTGTCAGCAAATGTGTTTTATTCTTCGCAATTCCAGGTGGGCAAGTGCTAAATTGACCATTTCGCCATAGCGAAACAACGTGTTTTTCGCCATCTTTCAAAATCGAATAAATTAACGTTCCCCATGCGCTATTTTATGCTATTTTAAAGGTTTCATCATACACTGTTGAAGCTGTTCGAGGAACATGGTGTTTCCTGCATGTCAGCGTTTCAAACCAGCGACAGCTTCAAACGGGTTTCTCCCCAAACAGTGTGTCCACACTAAGGGGTTCTTACGGTAAGTGTAAAGGCCGGTGCTTGATCGAGGTGCTCACTCTGGTCCGTCGGCCTTTTACCTGTATTTTTTGTATAAGGTGGCTCTTGTGAAATGTTTGACATGCGTTTCGGCTGCGCACGCTCGCACAAAGTGTGTGTCAGCATTCTGGGCTCAATCTGGGGCACGGCATTTTTCCTGTAAATTTCCGCATAAAGTGGTTCTTGTGAAATTTTGACGTGTGTGTGAATGTGTGAACCATCTGAAGAGATGTAAAACTTCTACACGTCGGTTTCTTTCTTGTATCTAGCTCGTGGAGAGTTCTTTGTATCTAGTTTATGAGGGGGGGCCACGGCTCCATTCATCAGTTCGTGGCCAACGAAGCTACTGATGTTTGGAGAGAATATTCTTCAGTCTGATCAACTGCACGTACCTGCGAACCAATTTATGTCACTGGAATGGCAAGCGGCCAAGCCAAGAACCGCCAAGTCCATGGCTTTTTTGTTGCTGTACGGTTTTCGCAATCTGCCAATTTTGGGAGCGATATGGCTTTGTTGACAGGGAAGGGCCAGCTTCCAATTCACTCTATTTAGCACTGACTATGGCAATGGCAGCTTTCACTGTTTTTCAGGTCCTCTCAGTGACCTATTCCTGTCAGGTTTAGAGGGGTTGTTTTTGCACGTAAGATGCATTCCACAACATAATTCGCATTGAAAGTTCTGAGCAAGTGTGTGACTCATGCTGGATTCGTCAAGGTGGCATGAACCCTTGGGGGAATACCTTTCTAGGTAGGAATTTCGACCCTCCGAACTGATCTCTGAATTTTCATTTTTCAAGCTAGTAATTCGCCTAAGTAAAGTGAAACAGTTGGCCTTTTTCGTGTTTCACCTGTCGGCCGAGTGAGTGTTGAACTACTGGCCGCTGTCTCGGCCTTCACTTTTTATGGTGAGACTGACTGACTCCAAAGGGTTGGTAGCCTTTAGCTGCGCCAACCTCCAAATTCAGTGCTGCTCGAGAGACTGATCGCTGTCATTTATGTCATGTTTCATGTCATGACAGGCAAAGGACATGCTTTACAGGTGTGGCCTCTTTACTTTTCGTTGCTCTGGTACGGTACAGTTGTGCACCAATTCGAGGGTTGAATGCTTAAGCTGTCCATAGGGTTGACCTGAAGCTAGGCCATTGAGCCTGATGAGGGGATCCTGCATTGTATTGTGGATGCATCATGTGTTGTTGTCAGCTATATAGTATAATTTCTTCACCTGACGCTTCAACCTCGCCATGTTTCCATACCCGTGGAACTCCCGTGCCTGGATGGGCACTTCTTCGAATGCCCCAGATCAGATGTGGAACTCTATGTGGAACCCGTCAGCGATGGCAGTGCCTCCACATCAAGGCATTCCTGGACAATTTTGTGGAGGGGATTCTCAACACAACCAGGAGGGTCCTGTTTAAGCTGCTGCACCGTGCGGTGGCGAAGTGTGGCCAGGGTGCTGTGCAGGGTGCTGCCGTGCGGTGGCGAAGTCTGGCCAGGATACTGTGCAGAGGTGCTGTGCTGCAGTGGCGAGGTCTAGCCAACGTGCTGCGATGTGCTGCGCAGGGTGCTACAGAGGGTGCTGTGCTGCGGTGGCCATGGTGCTGTGCAGGTTGCTGTCCAAGGTCTGGCCAGAGCTGCTTACGTGCGGTGGCGAAGTGTGGCCACGGTGCTATGCAGGGTGGTGTTGTGTAGGGTGGTGTTGTGCAGGGTGTGCCGGGTGCTGTGCAATGGAGGGTGCTGTGCAGGCTGCTGCGGAGGGTGTTGTGCAGGGGGCTGTGCAGGGTACTGTCAGGGTGGTGTGGAGGGTGCTGTCAAGGTGCTGTGTAAGGTGGTGTGAGGAGGCTGCTGTGCTCCTGTGGACGCTCTTGTCTCGAGGGCAGTGACGAAACTTTTTTTCATTTTGAAGTTTCTTTTTGGGTGACATTTGCACATCGGAATTTAAGTGCGTGTGCAAGAATCTGTGCAACCCGACATTCTAACATTGGGAAGCATTGGTTCCAAGGTTTGGGAACCGTTAGTTCCTAGAACTGGGATTCCGTGGTTCCAAGATTGGGAAGAATTGGTTCACTTCCTTGAACTGGGGACCCGCGGTTCCAAGATTGTGAAGCATTGGTTCGAACGTGGGGGAACTAGCAGTTCCTCGAACGCGGAACCCGTGGTTCTAATATTAATTGGGACGCATTGGTTCCATTGTTTGGGTTCCGCTATTGCCGCAACACATTCGCACGGCATAAAAAAGGGGTTCTGAAACCTTTTTTATCGGGGGTCTATGCCGGTGTATTTTTTTAGCCGGGCCTTCTTTCAGGGTTATTTCGTAGGGTTACCATTTGATGACAACCACCATCATTGTCATCACGACATCTTGAGTAAGTTAGAGCCAGTGAAAAACATGAATCCATATGTAGTATATTGCATTATTTTACGCCGCCCCACCCCGCATGTGAAGAGCATAGCGGGAAGTTCCGTGAGAAAGTCAAGAGCATAGTATCATGAACGTTGTGGCTCCACCCCACCCCAAACCGTCCAAAATGTGGGTAAACCCACAAGGCCGGCTACTGACCAGGCACCTACATGCCTTAGGACTGTCGTCTTTGTGTAAGGAAAATCAACATGATTTCAGCTCCAGACTCTCTACGCACCTTGGGTGTTGGGGATAGATATGATAAACATGGATAGATTGAAGATTTCTACACAGCAAATGTGAAAATCTTCAACCCCGGGGGTCCCCAGGCACCAGGGTCCCTACCGAGTTGATCCTTGAGGCCTCAGGATTTGCTCCCAAATTCCAGGAATTCACGGCATGAGTGGAGTTTGAACATGAACATACATGAACCATGGACGCCATGAACATGTCATGAACATGTCATGAACATGAAAAACTGCAATCGGTGCCTACAGCACCAAGGCCATGTTGCCATGGTGCCATGGTGCCATGGTGCCAAGTGTTTCTCTAAGCCAGCTACATATTCTTTGGCCAATTCGTCTGCTCGGCGCTGGCTCTGGGACGAGTTGCTCAGCACCTCTCCCGCTCCATGTCCATACCATCTCCGCAAGGTGGGCCAAACACCGTTTCACTTCCGAAGGTATCCCATGAAAACTGTGGGTGACAATAATTGCCAATCAAATAAGTAGTATCTAAATTAGTAACCCCATTGTAATAATCAATCAACAATGGTATTTTCAGTGGCTCAAATGAAGATGGCAGAGTTCTATAGGCTAATGTTCAGCACTTCATATGCTCCTCCGCATTGGACCTGCACCGTCTCAGCAAGAAGCTCGAAGCACTCTTGCAAATTCGCTCGAGAACTTGAAGTGAGGGCTTCTTCCTGGAATCTGAGTTGAAGGCCGAGTGATAGAAACTGGAAGCAACTGATTCTGCTATATAGTTAGATGGACTTCGTTCTTGTCAAATCTTCATAAATCTTCCATGACCAGGCCAAAGATTGCTTTCTGGTGCGTTTAGTTCACTCACACCAATCAAACTGGTGTTTCCATGCTGGAAGCCAAGCATGCCAAGATTGCTACTGGTAACGAAAGATCTTTGCCTGGTGCAAAGATGCCATGGCTGCTTCAAACTAGGTGAGGAGTAATCAAGTCCTTTCCCATCCATGTGAGCTGTAAAGCAATGAAATTCACTTAAACAGTGACCATCCACTTTAAGATTTTGCTGCATACAGTCTAAAAATCCCACAAAGAATGGGCTTGATGTGCTGTAGTGCAACGTCTGAGTGTGCTTGCTGCTTACGTTCTGAATCAAATATCAAACAAATGTCTGGTGAGATGCTTACCAATCTGAACTGCATGGCAGGTAGTAGACAACCCCTTCATACACTCGGAATGCAGTCTCATGCAAACAAATGCCTGACCAACTTTGGGTACCACAACTTCCATGCCAGAAATGAAGTTCTCTTTTCTGGGCTGCGCAATATACAGAATGTCTCGAGACAAGGAAACAAGCTTGCAAGTTTTTCTACGTGCAGTCTGCTCAGGTCTTTGACAGTTGAACTTGAAGTCGTAATCATTACTGCACAATCGAACCAATAAAGGCTACTAACAGTGTCAAACCATACGACCGATTTCTGTTGTGCAATCACTTCTCAATCCACATCACTTGCCTAGGTGTTGCACAAGCGACAACTCCCAGTCGGTGTCACTGGATTCATGCAAAGGTGTTGCATAGATTGAAGACCTCGATATCACAAAACAATAATTGGAAGTCATCTATCATCATCCAATAAACCTATATGAATCTATAATCATATCTATATAAATTATATAAATATAAATCATCGAAACATGATTTGAAGCATTTGAACCAAGCAGCCATTCTCCTTCATCGCGCCATCGAGCCTTCACCTCTCCATCGGGTGCTCGCTCCAAAGGATTGGCGTCTAAGTACTCTCCTTGATGTCCCCGCCTGGAAGGCGTTCACTTTTGGCGAAGGAAATGTTGAAATGTTTGTATACCTATAAAATCCTATAAAGATATAAAGAATGAACATATTACTGATATATTAATATTGAATATGTAAAGAATATGTAAAGAATATATAAAGTATATTAGAATGCATTGGATGCACTGCGAACAGAGCAGGACCGTTGTCTTTCTTTGCGCCGACTTGGCTGATCCTTCTGCATTACTCTCAGCACAGCACAGGAAGATCTGATCGCCGGAGTAGATGTCACCTCCATCCTGTCGTCAGCTCAAAGGTCTTACAGCGGTAATCAAATTTTGCAACACAGCTCAAGACCCTAGAATTACTCCCGGTACCTTGACCTTGGTAAACAATCCAATGGAACATGTGTTTCTTTGTTCTTAATCCAAGAAGAGTCCCATCCCGTTGCAACATTAAAATCATTAAACACCACTAAGTCACTACTAAACCACGGTTTCTGGTGAGTGTTTAAGATGGTAGGGGATGATTCGGCAGATGGGATTAGCTTCGATGCTCTTTTGTTTCGAGACCATGGCCTGCTTGACGATCGTGATCTTCTGCCACTCACCTCTAGGATCGTAATATCGTGCACCTGCGCTAGCGACGTACCATCAGTATCAAGGTTCTTAAGTGAGGTTGATTGATCTGTCAGATTCCGTCTTGAGGAAGTCTCAGGTTGTTGCGAACAGCACTTCCCAGAACATCCATGTGGACACCAGTCCTCACTTCAATCTCAGGTAGTACACTGAATCGACTCAAGACAACTCGGTAGTGTAAGAGCGGGACGGCATCACAAACATCACCACATCTCCATTTTTTACCGGTTCTTAGTGGTAAACAAAGGAAACCATTGCGTCGACAAGCGAATAAACGTGGATTGTGGACCAAGTCTGAGTCTGTAGCCATCACGGTTGGTCATTTTTTCAATTGTGAGTGCATGTTCCTTGTCTTTCTGCTTGCCTCGTGCCTGTGCCATGACAAGAACGTCGGCAAACTCGTTGGTGTAAGTGCCAACAACACCACTCGGCACAACACGACAAAAACGTTGTTGTGCCTTCACCCATTCCAATTTGGTTGTGCCATCTAGTTCACCAACATATCGTCCTGTCATAACCTGCGCAAAGTGACATTTGTTTGACGATGAAAACATCAGGATGCATCAAAATCAAAAGTCGTTCCAATCCAAGCCTTTATGTACACTGTGTCACCATGCATGATTGTTTCTCCTGCAACGGAACAAAGGACGGTCAAAGCTTGGAAAATACAAAACATATCAAAAACCAATAAATACCAAGTAATATAATAAATTCCAATGTTCAAAAAAAATTGCAAAATGCATTTATCAGTATCGTATTTATTTGCTGTGTTTCTCCTGTTTGTTTTTTTGCTGCCCGAAGCTGGACGAGAGAACCGCGGTCCATTCGCATGGTCGGGATTGAACCTTTGCAAACCAACGAATAGCATGGCACAGCAAACATGCAGGGAATATCAGGGAATCGATGGACATCGATGGACTATGTTTGAGTCCCAAACTGTGTCTGAATTCGGAGTCTCTCGTTATAGTGGAAACTGACTGAATAGAGCCGGGAATTCGAGCACCTGATGCCAGAAGATTCTGCAAATTGTCCGTCATGGAAAAAAATTGTATGCAATGGCTTCACACGGGACCGGCCTTGAACAAACAAATCACCCAGATCATCCAGAACGGTCCGGGACTTAGCTGCGCAAAATGTGGATTTTGGATCGAAACAAATGTCAACAATCGAGACTTTGCTGAGACCACCGCATGCATCCAAACCAGGATGCCCACAACTGAGGCCAAGAGAAGCCTTGAATGCCTAGCATTGAATGATTTGCCAATTAAAGTCCAGTGAGGTCACTTAAGGAACTAGGCAGAGGAAAACAAGGATTGTAAGAATGTGCAAATCCATGGGCACATGCCAATTGCGCCTCGGTTTCAGGTGCTTTAACTCCATGATGAAATCCGGGTAGCACTGTCCTGCCAGCTCCTATTTTACTTGTGACACGCCGCCTTGAGTTGTCGAAAAACCATCGCAAGTCACATCAATTGGCAATTTTTCAGGCATGTCAACGCCAATATTATCAGCCGTTTGCGGTTGAAAAAACATTTGTTTGTCAACGGAAATGGTTGCAACGCTGAACAAATTTTCAACAAAACAATGCAAACACAAACCCTAAAATAATACATAGGACTCCGGCTGATGTTTCTCCAGAACAATTGTGGCGAAACAGAACCAAAAGTACCTTTACACAACAATGAACAAGGTCGTGTATGTGTTTTCATTTTGATGCAATTCGTCCAATCACATGTCAAACGACCAACCTAAATAAACACTTACAAACATTGACCACATGAAAGACGTGTCAATTTTGTCCTTGTTTTGTTTCGCGATTACCAACACACCAAAGTCGACACTATGCATTGTGTTTTGGTGTCACTTGATTTAGTCCTAACGCCTACCCCGGTTTATTTTACCAACTTGGGAAAATTTCCAAGCGGTTTGATGGATGTATTTTTCACACACATCGGAAACCGGATAAAAAGGTGTTGCCTGATGCAATTGCAGCAAATCACTTCGGTCTTTTTGACACGTGGGGGAGGTCTGCTGCACCGTACGGTGCGGTTAGGTTTGATGGACAAAGTGGTGGAAGTGGGTGGGCCTTTTGGCCATCAAGTTGCCTTTAAAAGGCAGACCCGCCCTCTCCACCCTTGAACGGATACAGCCACATGAGTCAACTGCTGCACACACCCATGATTGGCCTTTGCATTTACATCACAATCGTTTTTCTGCGAAAAGCTTCATCCTGTTGCCTGATGCAAGTGCAGCAAATCACTTCGGTCTTTTTGACACGTGGGGCGAGGTGTGCTGCACCTCCCCCTTTTGTTTCCTCAGCTGCCTCGCTTTTTGCACTTCCATCAGACAACGTGCTACGCGTTTTGCAGCTGTTGACGACTCATCATATTTTGTTTCAAGAAAAGGGTGTGCCAGTCCACGGGATGGCACGTCTGCAATGTTCGCCTCTGTGGGCATTCTGGCAAACCATATGCAACTGTTGATGTCAACTTCCGTACGCAAATGGAGCTTCATGATGGTACCAGCCACGGTACCCAAACCAGTGCCTCTGATCAGTGCGTAATGTACGCTGTCGTTGTCACCATAATGCACCGAGTTTGAAGATTTGAAATATCCAGAGCAAACATCCATCGCCAAGCAAGCTGCAAGCATCTCCAACTCATAGATAATTAATTATCTCCTTGTCACTGGCACCAAAAACATCACACATGCTCTTGTCAAGCTGCACGGAGAACCAAGCCGCACAATCACCGTTTGAGCTGACAAGCACAGCTCCTAGTCCTCCATCCTGCGATTCTTTGTCGTAGGCAGCATCTGTAAAAGCAAACCATTCCCTGACGGCCTGTGAGTTGACAGTCTTTGGGCCCGCTGTCTGAAGTCGTAAAATCATCATTTCCAAGATACCAGCTAAGTCATCATCCACTGCAGCAGTTGATCCATAGGCGTGGTCCACCAAGCGTTTCAATACAAGAGCACCCAAACGGCCATGCAGAAAGGCGTCAGCAAAGCCCAATCTTCCCCTCAACCGGAGGGCATCTTGCCTGTTCAGGCTACGTTTCTTGACAACGTCACCCAGCTGTCGTACCAAATCTGCAAGCGCGTCTCCGTATTCTTGATCTCCAGTGTTCCAAAGCAAGATTTGGCTAAGTTGAATGCAACACCCAAAGCACCGCACAGGTCAGAAAAAAGAAGTGGTTTTCTTTCCTTCAGTCGCAAATTCCCATCCAGTATAAAGGAAAATTAACTCCATGCAGTTCTTTGCTGATTCACGCAACACGCAATTGCTCGCAAAAATGAAGTCGTCGTAAAAATTTGTAGTGATCAGCTTTGCTCCCCTCGAGGAAATGCAGTGAATCATTCTCGCCAGACACAAGAAATTGTAGACGCTATGTGTCGCGCCAAAAAGGCAGTGTCCTTGAGCGATAAATCTCCACAGCACCTTTCTCACAGTTGAAGATGCAGAAGTATTCATATTCAGGTGGTCATTTCGAATTGGAATCTGCCTGTATGCGCTCTTCAAGTCGTATGCCTTTGCTTGAAGGGAAACATCCTTGCCACATGCATCCATCTCTTCGAAGTAGGATTTGGCAGCGGCTACAAAAGTGTCAATGACATGCAGGTCCAATTTTGTATTTATTGTGCAACTGTCATTCACTCCAGAAACCGAGTAGTCATCAATCATCCTGATTTTTTCACCTTGCAAGAGGGGAAATCTCCGTGATATTGTTGCACCCTTTTCCAAACTGCCAAGCTCCCAAGGCCCATCGGCCCAACCTTTCGCCGACTCTTCCTCTGTCTCCTTCAGCACCGCTTCATCCATTGCCTACAGAGCCAGAGCTCTTTGTCATTCCCAGTACCAACAGATCGCGTTTGGCGGCGCAATCTTCCAACTGTTGCAAAATGGATACACAAGGTTTGAACGCAGATTGAAAAACCGCCGAAGCTTCTATGTCGTCTGCTAAAGTGGACCCTTCCTGTAAAAGCTCCAGCACTTCCAAATCTTCGTATCCAAGGCTCTGCAAAATTTCACTTGTAAGCCGTAGACGCTTTTTAGATGTCGACGGATGCCTCTTGCTCGCAGCTTTCTCTTCGGTTTCCAGTTCTGCTGCTCTTTGTAACCATCTTGCACCGGTCCAATCTGTACTGTGCCACCTCGTCGAAGGTGTGTTCCACGTGCCAGTCAGTGGCAGACTGAATGTCACTGGGCACAAGTTTGCAGAAATTTGCGCGGTGTCCCATCTGAGCTGCCTTCGAAATAAAGGCCTACCTCACCTTTGTGAGTTGTGGTTGAAAACGCAAACCAAAAACGTTCGTTTGCAATCAGGGTGGACATGTCTAAGACAGAGCGTCGCAAACATATTTCAATGCATCACTGCAAAAATGAAGTGCAAAACAAGTCAAACTGTTTGTTCACATCCTCACTACTCACAACAGAAAAACAATCACGCAACATCCAATGCTTTCATGGCAACTTTCACTATGCCCCTGGCCAAAGTGGTGCTATATATTGCCGTTTCAGGCCAATTCACTTCATTCATGGGTGCGTGCTGGCTCAAGCACGTGCACTGCCCGAAGTGTTCATTCATGATCCTCACAAACGGCTGAGAGTTGGAGGTAAGCCCCAAACTCTTACCAACTGGTTTTCCAGAAGCTGTTCGAAAGCCTGTCGCGCATAAATGGACTTGAACGTCAAATAAGTGTCCGGCCTTCCTTAGTGTCTCCTTGATCAAGACCCGCTTCCAGATCTCATTCCTCCATGGAAGCTCAAAAGAACTGAAATCACCCAGTTTCAAATAGAAACCCACATGAGGAAAAATCTGGTCCTAATCAAAATCCGCAGGAGTTGGTTCATCATTTCCCTTAAAATGCCGCAGTGGCGACCCTGAAGCACATGGGAACGAAACATGGACAAACACCTTCTTAGGATCTCGATTTGGTTCAAATACTGAGACACTGCGGTCTGAGTACTCTTGGCTTCCATGTCTTGTATAATGCCCATGTATCCCAAACGCTTTGCTTCACACGCAAGTGCAGACCTCCTTTCACAACAAACTTCCACAAAGACGATGTTCCTATGACCCTTTGTCAGGCTTGACACAATGACCTCTATGCCTTCGAACCTAGACACGAGCTATGGTACTCAAATGCAGAGGTGCCCAAGCACTTCGATTGACCTGCTCCTTAATCCATTCAAGCTAGATGACGCGACTTCAGCAATTTCAGAGAGCTCTCGATGTCTGAATACAACACTCCCGACATGCTGTCCTTAGAACCCTCCCAATAGTCCGCATCACTCGTCCCACGAACTTTCCAACAGCGACCGTTTCCTGTGCTACGGCTTGCAAAGCGTGAGTTCTGATTCTATACTAGATAGGACTAGATAGGCTCGTAGCTGTTGGTGTCGTGACAATGTTTTAATCAAACAACCGCGAAAGATGATGACCCCTCCTGTTACACCACGTTTTCCGGTACTCTTCAAAGGAGTATGTGATGCATTAGAGAAAGCACTAGCTTATCTTCCACGTTGTCTGCAAGTGGTAGCTGGTGGTCTCCCGTGGCGGAATCTCTGCTGGCAATCGCAACACCACACCCTGATCCTGGATTAGAAAACGCAGCACGCTCTCAAGGCCTTTTGAATGTGCTCAGTTGGTTTGGACTGCGGTGGCACCCACGCCCTGACATCTTGGCGCGCTTGAGCGAACCACAATAACTTTCCTAAGGCAGAACGGAACCTATTGTAGGCTTCGGCGGAAGTTCCTTGCCTTCCTGGCCCAATGTTAACGGAGAGGTCGCAGGCGGCACTTGGCCTGACTGCCTGATTCGCAAGCAACCTTGCCGTCGGACACCACAGCCACAGGGTTTGGCCTCAGGGTCCCAATTCATTTGCCCAGCTTTGGTCTCACGAAGCAAGTCAACGACAAACTGAATTTGCCCTGAACCTGGTCTTTGGATGCCGCTAAATCAAGGTACGTCCCCATGAGGCTGCCGTCTGTGCCAACATGGACGAGACCAAACCCACATGCAGGTGCAGACAATTATCATGGTTTGCTTGGAATTTGTGGGCTTCTTCATGCGCTATTGTAAATTTGAAGTGGAGCTTTCAGAGCGCCGCACCAACTGGATTGTGCAGTAGGTGGAAGAAGCCCCCCGAAAACCTTGGCGCTCACCGGAGTTGTGGCTTCAAGCCAGTTAACGATTGGCCTGAAGCTCTTTCTAGACAAGTGGTCCGTCTCTTTGCAGCGGCTTCATGTTGCGAGGGGCATTACCGCACCACGGAGAGAAGCCCTCTGCGGAGTCGAGGGCAAGCTTTCCGGACCGATACCAAGTGCGATGAGAAGAGATTGATACTTGGAGGATGGGAACTAGGTGAAAACGCTGATCCAAAAGAAGCAATGTGGTTCGCGGTGGAGGTGGATCTTGAAGAGACTCCGTTGGCGGAACTTCTGTGATCTTTGGTGGCTTTGGAAGTTTTTCGATACTTTGAAGGGACAGGGCCAGCAGCAAGTTCCTTTCACGTACGTCCATGCAGCTGGGAGATGGATCCAGGCACCACTGCTAAGGCCAGTGACCAGCCTCCTCTAATGCTACAGAGGAGGCCCGCACATGCGAAGCCTGATTTCAATTGACTTTCCGGCCCCAGAAATGGAACCTGAAAGCGCACATGTGGTATCACCTGTCTCCGTTCCCTAGCTCCAATGCGGCGATTGCA
>Ga0126342_10004979_pt1 | contig 22967 bp, 18 predicted proteins | sample Cyp1metagenome_FD_92528 | JGI IMG/M metagenome (GOLD analysis project Ga0126342, IMG submission 92528) | Coral microbial communities from Lord Howe Island, Old Settlement Bay, Australia - Cyphastrea 1 metagenome | ecosystem: Host-associated > Invertebrates > Cnidaria > Coral ...
CATGCTTACATGCTTACATGCTTACATGCTTACATGCTTACATGCTTACATGCTTACATGCTTACATGCTTACATGCTTACATGCTTACATGCTTACATGCTTACATGCTTACATGCTTACATTCTTACATGCTTACATGCTTACATGCTTACATGCTTACATGCTTACATTACATTACATTGCATAACATAACAAAACATAACATTACATTACATTACATTTCATACATAACTTACATGAATATATCACTTACATAACCAACAAATGGTGATACTGGGTTTTCATTGCGGTATACGGTATAATCAAGGGATATGATCAAAATCGATTATAATCAAACCAACTTGAACCATTCAACAATTGGTTAACCAAAACAAATTGAACTAGCACAAATGGAGATTGAACTGTCAAAAAATGGTTTCTCAGCCCATGATATCTGGTTGTTCGGCCATGAAAAAGCAATGTGAACCCATCAATGTGGATGGCACTAATGAGCTTAATAGTATACCGGCACTGTTAACTATTACACTACGATAGCTGATTCTTTGCCGTATTGATTGTAGCATTAATAACTATGGAAGATCCATAGCCACAATGATCAATATAATGGTTGGATCTTCCGCAGATGGTTTGTTGTTGTACTGATCATACGACCTCGTGGGTCGTCCTGAGCAACGGCGAATATGATGGCATATGATGGCTTATCACACCATGATGATGCGGATTTTACCGACCCCAAAAATGGCTCTTCCAAGACAATGTATGCGAACATACTGTACCTATCTGTGCCCAAAATCGTGACATACAGATCGTGACATATAGCTATGTATGATAGACTATCTACGAGATAGATAATACTATTATTACCGTAGCCGTAGCCCTTACAATGTACATATATAAATGATTTGGATGACAAATATTGTGTTTGGATAAATTCTACCGACACTATTTGACCCTGGTTGATGCTTAGCAAAGGATAACTATCCCACAATGTCCTTATTTCAGCTTAATGAATTATTGATAATGTATACAACAATTGTTCCAATCTCCCGGACATATATACACTGTATATATGTAAATTACATATACATTGATGTATAATATCCGATATCCTGTACAATATGTCATACACATGTATATATATATACACATATTATTTACGTGTATATATATATGCATATTAAATTATATGATACATATTGTCATACATCTATGATCTGTGTCATCTAAATACATGTGTGAATATGACTACGCTATATAAATATATATCAGAAATACTAATGCAGCATCTAAATACATTTACATATAATATACTATGCTGACTATCAATACATATGTATATATAATTATACAATTGTATAAAATTATTGAATAGTGTGCTTTTTAACTACCTGTTTGATTGGGATTATGTCCAGTATAAACCAGTAGAACTAGTAAACTATAAATACTATTATTCTAGATGACTTATAACAAAATTACTGCGACCTCACTGGAATGATGCTTAGTAAGGGGAATCATCCACAAATGGCCTAACAATTCCAATGCGTGAATTAGTGTAATTTGTCCAGATCAATTTATCAGGGATATATTTGGGGATTTATGGGAAGTGAGTGAAATATTGCATTTAATTTTAGCCAGTTACTCATCTATATATATATGTATATATGTATATGTATATACAGATGGATGGATGGATGGATAGATAGATGGATAGATAGCCAAAAATATACCATTGGTTTTCCATTCATATTCCATTAACAATTCATGAGGTTAGTGACATATGATGTTGATCAATATCGCTACTAGTATACTAGATTATTAGTACATTGTAATACTAGTCTAACACAATATACTACAAATGGTATACTAATATTATACTATTATGATTCTATGGTCATTTCTACCCTCTGGTAAACGAACATAACTATGCAAATCACCATTTTTAATAGGTAAATCAACTATGTCTATGGACCATGTTGAATAGCAAACTGTTAAATTACCAGAAGATCAGCAGGGTATACCATCATATATCCTATGTCTATATATGATAGTATATCATATTAGTATACCGAATAGTCTATTATGTTAGACTACTATATAACATTGGTCTATCATGTCTAAGTTACCAGAGGGTATACCATCATATATCCCATTAAATCCCATGTATGTTAGATTAACTATCCTATTAACTCCCCTTTTTAACCACCATTACAATCATCATTAAACCCCCATTTTCAATTCACCATTAGAACACCATTAAACCACCATTAAATCACCTATAAATGGCAATTTTCAATAGTTATTTGACATAATCAGAGGGTAAACCTCCATTTTCCTATGGTTTTCCTATGGTTTTCCCATGGTTTTCCCATGTTAGACTCACAGAGGGTAAGTCCCCCCTTTTCTCGTAGGTCTTGGCGCAAGAGTTGCGGAGCGCCATGAAGGCCCGCCGGCCCAGCTCGCCTCTACGAGACGAGGCCGGGAGTTTTGTTTTCGGCTTGGTTTTCCCATCGGAAAATGGCGATTTCCCATGGGGAAACCATGGGAAAATGGGATTTTCCAGCCATTTCACCATTCAAAATGGTGATTTTGAATGGGATAGAAAAATACTTAATGGGATGAACCAACTTATAACTGGCCTCAGTTGGTGATTTTTTTTTTGGGGGCAAATGCGGCAAATGATAAAACACACACCACATTTTGCTGGGATTATGTCTAACCAGAAAGCATAACTTGTTTCTTTTTGGTTGTTGTGGGATATTTTGAACATTGTTTTTTGTGGGATCATTGTGCAGAGGATTTAATGGGTGTTACCGCGACGGATACAAATGGAGGTGCCGTTGATTTTCCCTGAAAACTGGAGCGGGAACGAACAAAACAGTGATGTACGACGCATTTACATTATATATAAAAATAACATTGTTTTTCCATTCCAGGGAGCACATTTTTTTGATTTTTTCTAAAGAAACAAACGACATTTGACCAAACAACCAACAACGATGATGTCTACACATCTAGCAAGATGATGGATCATGATGATCTACGGATCTAGTATGATGGATCATGATGATACAGCATATGTGATAATCATCAAGTATACCTAGATCCAACGGAACATGTATGTAGCCATGTGAATACATCCATGTCTAATGTAATGTTTATTTGGCAATCAAACCTGGCAATTGAGGTTTGAATGGGACAAATCATATTTATACAGTAAAAACCATTATTAGATGTAAAATATGATGTATAAATTAGATATAAACACCATTTACTAATCATACATGGTGGATTTTCAATCACCTCTGATTAGCGGATGGTACATTGCTTCCATCCATTTTCCGTTCAAGTCAGCGCAGGCTGTGGCAGAAGCCATGACGCGAAGCTTCCAGAAGGCAAGGTTTTGGATGACGACCTCGGGTCGTCGGAAAGTTTGGATATCGGGGGGAAAAATGCTGATTTAATGAGATATAGTGGGATATACCCTCTGGTAAACTGACAAAACAATGGAAAATCACAATTGTTTAATGGATAAATCTAGTATAAATGGCCATTTTCAATAGCTATGTTAAATTACCAGAGGGTATACCAAACAATATATATATATAATCTCATTCCCCTAACACAAAACACCTCCCATAAACCATGTTTGTGGGGGATAAAAACACCTTTTTGGGACCATAGAATGGGGGTGGTTAGCATGAATGGGGAACAATACATGGCAATTCGAGTAGGAACATGATGATAAACCATGACAAACCCTCTGTGGAAATTTGGGGTTGTCTGTCAATGGGGATTTAATGACTTGCATGAAAGACATTTAAATTGCAGTTTCAGTAGAAAGCAACAAAAAATGTTCTCAAACGCAGAAACTCAGGGAATCTGCCAGGATGGCTTCTGGTGCCTTTTATATCCTACTGTTGGTGAGATCAGAAGTTTTTGTGGTTGGACACTCTGGAAAACATGGTCAAAAATCTTGGGTAAATTACCTAGATTGAAGGTTGGTATTGAAGCTTGGTCATCAATCTATTAAATCTATGAATAGAGGTTAATAGACTCATTCTATATGGCAGTGGGTCAAAATTAGGTACCCCAATAGTTGGATGGTGAATACTAAACCTGACTAACATCTGTGGTCCCCTAGGTCTTCCATTTTGACCCACATCCATATATATATATATACACATAGAATTCCATTCATGTGGGATGACAGTCGGGCCGTTCAGGCCATCCCCAGTGGCTGTCCATGTTGGAGCTATTTAAGTTGATCTGTTTATTTTTGGAAAAACGTTTATTGGAGGGTACAAAAAACCATACACAAAGTGTTCTTTATTTGTTTATTTCTTTATTTGTTGATGTGTCGATCTGTGTTTATGTATGTTTATGTGTTTATCTCCATCTGGTCCGTTTCAGGATGTTGATCCTACGATATTTTTGGTCCAATTTTGTTTAGCAAACTTCAAAACATGCCTTTTCGACACTTTTCAATTTCTACCAATTTTCAAAACTTATCTATTGCCTACCAATATGTTTGCATCTATCAACCATCTACCAATCACCAACAACAAAATACAACTGTGTCATCTACCGGTTATACCAATTCTGGATGGATTAAACCATAGACTCCGATTTTCAGTATTTTTGGGGCTTTGATTGATTTTTCATGTGACTCATCGTAATTCTGCCAAGTTACAACATTGCTCAACAAACCACCCAATAAAAGCACCAGTTTTGCATGGTGAAATCCATCATTAGCATATGATCCCATTAAATACGATTAAATATCTCACTATTATCAGATGATCATCCCATTAAATGATCACAAATTATTGGCTCACCATGGTCAATGAAGCCATGAAACATCATGTCATATGTCAAGCCTGGTTTTTGATGGTTAAATCTCCATTCTTGGCCGAATCCAGATGATTCATGGGATATTCATATGAAATCCATCATTTCGTGATGGATTGATGACTTTTGCTGGTTAATCAATGTTAATCAATGTCAATCCATCCATTTTCGATGGTTTCATCCCCATGAACTCCGAGATTTTCCGAGATTTTCCCATGGTCCCAGGCCGACGAACAGCTCCGCACCGTGGGCGCCTGGCGCTACGGCTGCACCGCCACGGTGTGTCTGGTGCGGCGCATGGTGCAGTCCGTGCGCATCCACGTGGCGTGGACGTTGGTTGGACGTTGGGGACGTTGCTTCAGCGGTGGGGTCGATGTAGGCAGGTTGAGTTAGAAATGTTGTGAAATGTTGTGAAATGATAGGCTATTATACAATGTGGGGCCCCCCAGTTATGAGTTGGTTTATAAACCCCATTAACTATAGTTATAACTACCATAAACCATAGTTATTGGACTTAAGTGCACCAAGTGAACGCTATCTAGGGGGCCTCACATTGTGATGATTTGGAGCTCCGGTAATTTGAGGGAAAACCTGGGAAAACCTGAAGGATTTCAAGGATCACTTCAAGGCCACCATCCGGCGCAGCTGGTATCGAATGAGTTTAGATTGTCTCATATATAACTATATATAGACATAGACATGATATTATACTGGGACATAAATATATTATAATCATATATATTATAATTATAGACATATATATATAACATTTATATGAATGAATATAATAAACTATATACTATAATTATAATGGTGATAACATAATATAGTGATATATATATATATATTCTCTATAAGTACATCTGTTATTTTCCAGGGGTGGCTCAACAACCGCAATGGCCATGTCACGTGGCTCAAGACCAACGCCACATCGCGTTGCGCGACTGCGATGAGTCGATGTTCGGTCCATGTTCCACAGACCCGGTCCGCCTGGCGCGTCCGGCGTGCGCAAGCTGGGCTTGGAGAACAAGCGTGGCTCAAACCACTGTGCCCTGCCATGGTTGGTTGGAATGGGTGGTTGCTGGGTCCCCTGGAAAAAACGATAACTTGGTGAACAGAACTTGGGGAACGTCTGGGTTTATGGAGGATATATATATATATTATAATACAATATATATATATATAACTCCAGTATTAAGCTCTAAACCAACTTTGCACTGGGTCCGGCAAATGGACGTCCCAAGCAGTTGCTATCCAAACGGATCATCCAACAAAACCTCCCAAGATGTTTGATGGATAGTCCAAAGTTGTTTACTATACCCCTGGTAATCAAACATGACAATGGGACATCATGGGAACTACAGAAATAGCCTTTTAAAAGAAAAAACATCAGTAGGTGCGGTTTACCGAGGCTTTCTCAACGTAGTCATCCAAGCCTTCTGGAACTTGCAAGCCTTTCGCACACGGCTTCTGGCAGAACCACACCATGCCAACCGAACGTCGTGCATGTGCTGCTATTGTGAGCTGAAAGCGCTCTTCCAGGAATGTAGTGCAACTCAGGATTTGCTTTAGGAATTGGGCATGGGATGGCATGGGTCAAAAAATCCTTGAACACAGATGCAATGGATTGAAATGGTCATTTTTTTCCTGATAAGCTTTATCTTATTTTCATATTGACTGAATCCATCTCAAACCAGAGAACCCCCAAATGGGATCGGTTTACCATTGAACCCTAGTGGGTTAGACAGTGCCTACCTAGTTTTTAACCAAAGCCCAGATACTGGTTGAATCAGTATCACTACTTTGTCAGATGGTTTCAGCAGCGATAGATGCAGACGACAAGAAGCAACATATGCAACACCCCACCGCACCCCACTTGAAGCCAAATGTGGGTTGGCCGGTTAGCCCCACAAAGTAAGGATTTTACTGATATAGATATAGCTTCATCAAAAGATTAGGACTAAATCATACTTTTATATCATTATCTCAGAATGACCTCTATGATCCCTTGACCCCATATTGTATTATAGATAGTATCCAAAAATGCTAAAGAAACTATGATCCCTTGACCCCATATTGTATTATAGATAGTATCCAAAAATGCTAAAGAAACCCCAAAAAATCCAAAATATGATGCCATATACCCTCTGGTGATTCAACATGGCTATGAAAAAAGTCAATAAAATAGTTGGTAAATCATTTATAAATGGGCCATCTATCCCATAGCTTTGTAATGACAAGAAGGGTATACCATAATAATTATTAATCACTAATTATAGATCATCAATAAGCCCATTAATTATAAGCTATAAGATATTCATGGATTATATATATATATAATCTTATCCCAGTAAGCCCCATTATAGATCATCCCATTATAGATCACCCTTTGAGAGAAGGAACATCCCTGAAAATCCCGGAATCTCATGAAATCCCGAGTGAAATCCCCTTAAAAGCCCCATATTAAAAGAAATTAAGATCCCATGAAAAAACTCCAATCATACAAACACTCATTTTTGTTTGCTAAATCTCATTAAAACTCCAATGAAACCACCATTTTTGTCAGGTCTCCGAGGCGAACTGCCTGCCCCCGGACGGCCTGCGCCGTGCCTTGTCCAGCGTCTACTTCGCCAACGGACGTTTCAAAGCGGGCGCCTTTGACGAGACCGTTTTCGGCTGGAGATGGGCGCCTGGAGATGCTTGGGGGGAGCTGAAAAACCCGATTTTTGGTTAAAAAACCATACTGATAATGGCCTTATACTACCCTTTTTGTAATTTTTCGATGGTAAACTTAGGGATGATAAACATGTCATTGTTTTAACATGCTTTAACCACACTTTTTTTTTTGCATGGGAACCATGACGAACAAACAACTGGTTTTGAATTGACATTTTCCAGGGACTAATCGTCAACAATGGGATCAAACCAACTCTGATATGGGGCCCTGTAGCGTATTTTCAGACAAAGCCATAGGAAAGATTGCTTTACCATGGGAAACTCACGTGACTGTTTGGTATTATGTTGTATTGGCTTAAGTATCAACCATGGATGATTTGGGCATATTTTGAATATATGGGTTTACCATGGTTTACCCAGATGAAACATCTTAAGTTTAGCAAACCAGTGAAATGTACGGGGCATTAGCCACTTCCCATTCCCATCAATAAGTAAGTGGTTCGTACGCCATATATTTCACTGGGTTAAACCTCCGGTTTATCCCTGGGTGAACTGATCATGGTTGTTAAGCACATATATAACTGGTTGGTGGTTTGGAACATTTTTTCATGACTTTCCATATTAATTGGGAATGTCATGTCATCCCAATTGACGAGTTGTCCATTATTTTTCAGAGGGGTAGGTATACCAACCACCAACCAGATAAGATCGTTAAGATTCTAGGTTCTTAAAGTACTATTACAAGTCACACCATCGAAAGTCACTTCTGGATACACCATTCTAGATTACCCAGAATATAGTACTAGATTCTTTCTAGATACTCATTAAATAGTACTATTACAATTAACACACCATCGATTCTAGATTAATGGTACTATTATAGTACTATTACAATAACATTATAAGATTCTATTACAATATCCATTAAACTACTATTACAATAGTACTATTACAATACCCATTAAAGTACTATTAAAGTCACATTCTACCCCTACTACGACCGTCACAGCCTCGAAAGCCGACCTGGACTCTTTTTGGAGCCTGGTGGAATGTATTGGATCTGAATGGTGTGTTTTAAATGGAAGCCATGGTGTTTATCCCATTATTCCGTTATCATCCTCCATTAATCTTCATTAACCTCCATTCATCTCCATTAATCTCCATTTAAACCATATTTAAACCATATTTTAACCATATAAAATCCATGAAAATCATATATTAGATAGTGCGTTTTGTTGGATCCAACCATCAGGGACATCACCAACAGGGCCTTCCCCGGCGTGGACCACGTCCCACCTCGACGTCCGTCGTCGTTTTTTTTGGTCGGTCAGGTGACATGGAAGATGCCAGTGAAACCTTGGACGCCTTGCTGGGCATTTTGCACGTGCCTTGGGTGTGCCAAGGGTCGGCCAAGTCCGATGGGTCGGCCGGCCGGGGATTTTGACATGGGAAAACCATTGGAAAACCATGGGGAAAACCTGTTGGGAAACATCATCATTTTGCGACACAGGAAAATATGAAGAAGAACTCTTTGGTTTCACCTGGTTTCACCCAAAACTGAAGGCTTTAAATGACAAGTGGTGATTCAGCCGCCAAAAAAACACTCTCAAGGGGAAACCTGCATCACTCACCTGGAGTAGATACACGATTTCCCACTTCCCAGTGGATGATGGGCCACGTGTTTCAAATACCCATCGTTTTCCGAAAATTTGAGGGATACCCGCAATTCCAACGGATTACAACAAATGGTCTTAATTGGGTGGCATGCCCAAATTTCAGACACACCCAATGCCCCAACATCAACCTGTGGAATGTTGTTGGACTCTATCCATTGCGGGATATTGTAAACACGAAAAAGATACTCATGTTGTAGGAGTACTGTATCAAAACCATTCAAACACAACGTTTGGATATTGCTTGAACTTTACCAGGCGCAAAGCCTATTGCTATCTATTGCTTGTATTTTGCGGCAAACATCAGCCTTTTTTGGGGGCAGACCCATATATCATCATGTATCATGTTGACCCAGGAAACCCAACCAGGAAAGCCCTTGATCTGACTGGAGGTCATCCCTCCTAGTCTTGAATTCCCCTACACATCATATTTTGTAATATGGGCCAACAAAGATGAACGAAAATGAATAGATCCAGACACTCAACGAGGTGTAAGACATGACAACAGTTTCCCCAAGGATGGTTTTTTCAAATCAGCAGGAGAACTTTGGAGGAAAAGATCCATTGATGTCCCCCGAGGCTTGTCATTTGGAGCAGCGTTCCCCCGCCATACCTGCGCAGATGTTGGATCTTTCACATGTCGAGCCTTGGGAAAAACCCGGGGGGTTAGCTAACCATTGAACCCCCGGATGAGCTAACCCATGTAACAGTGGGGTTAGCTAACCTTTGGGAATTTTCAGGGATAACATTTAACCGCAATAACTATGTAACAGTAGGGGGTGAATTGGTTGAGAAATTGGTCGAGATTTCTGCCCCCAGAATTCCACCCATGAGGAAACCAGCAGTGCTACGACAGGATGAGTCAGCCTGCTCCGAAACCAGACAAGTACCGAAAATGGTCAGCCCTAAGTTGAAAGTCAGGTTGTATACCTCAGAGAATCTCCACTGGTACTTTTTCTTTAGACGTGGCTACCGGTAAGCTACCTCTACTTTGTAACTGGCAGGGGGGGAAGCCTCCAATTGCTGAGGAGAAAGCGAGCACCTTCGGATGTCATCCCCTGTGCTTTGCCCACGATATCTTTGGAATCGAATATGTGCCTTGAACCTCTGTGGAGACTGCGGGCATTGTCAACTTCCAAATTTTCTTCTACTGAAAACCTCATTTTTTGGCCGGTAACCTTTCTTGCCAACAAAAAATTCATGACTTAAGCCTTGCGCAAACTGAGGTTGATGTGCCACATTGCACCTTCTGCGTCTTGGATGTCTTGGATGTCGACTGGTTGGGTTCGTTTCCGTCAGAGCTGTTGTCGACATCCAAACATGTCATCTGAGGTGGAGCCACTGGAGAGTCACTTGGAGCCACTGGCGAACAAAAATGTGGGAATTTCTACCTTGGGAGACCCCAATGCTTTGTTGTATAATCTATAGATATCTATAATACAGTATCTATAAACTATAAATTGTTGTATATTATAGATATATATATCTCTCTCTCTCTCTCTTCTGGTAATCAAACATGGCTTGCAGGAAAATCCTCCATTTCCTCCATTTATAGATGGTTTGTTTTCCCAGAAAAAAGTTACATTGCCGTCACAACGAGGCCGTCCATGTCAAGCTCCTATCTCTACACCACCTATGCCAGTGAGCTGCTGGCCATCGTGGGAAGCCGCTCGGGTTCCTGCGAAGATGAGTTCACTACGGATCCCATAGGCCTGGGGATGGCCTGGGCTCGGTGAAGATGGCTGGGATGTTTCGGAGACCGGTCAAACATGGCTGGGAAATCCTATTTTTGTTGTTTTTTTCGTGCGAAAAAATCATCTGGTTGGTGGTTTGGAACATGAATGGATTATGACTTTCCATATATTGGGAATGTCATCATCCCAACTGACGAACTCCATCATTTTTCAGAGGGGTAGGTATACCACCGACCAGTCATCTATAAGTAGGGGATTTTGAATTGCACTGCTTGATTACCGGAGGGTATTTTATGATATTGTTCTAGAATATGTGGGGATACTTACCAGCAAAGTGGTCATGCATAATCAAACATAGGAATCGAAGTGGGGACTTGGAACTTGGAAGGAACTCAGATTCAGAGGGTCTCAACATAAATGACAGCTACTGCCGAATCAATGGGTTCAATTAAGGTGTACCCGGCCTGGTAAACATACAAAAAGCTATGGAAAATTACCATCTTCAATGGGTAAATCAACTATTTCTATGGCCATGTTCAATAGCTATTTTGACATAACCAGAGGGTACCTTTAGGACAAAAGTCCTCAAACCATACCCGTTGAGGATTTGGAGAACCAAACCAGTCGGATTCATCGCTTTTAACCACAAGGGGGGTAGCCAATCATTTCACACCCAAAGCCCAAAACAAATTGTTACGCGTTTTTTTTCGGTTTATTGTTACGCTTTTGGTGGTAGCTATATTATACTATATATATATACCGTAAGAATCTGCAACAAACGTTCATCGATAAAAGGCTGTCCTAAGGTTTGGTGATGTCTTTATCTCAGTTCAAGTCGGTTTACTTCAACCCACAGCGCACTCACGAGCGCCACAGCGCCCACACCTCGGTCACGGAGGAGTCTTTCAAGACATGTTGACCAAAGCGACCTCCAGATTCTCGGGGCCTCCTGCAGCTCGGCACGCTGGCGAAACTTGAAGAAACCTGACGCTGGAGATCTTGAACTGGTCTCTTAAGTGATCCCCGGTTTTTTCAATAAAAAACCTGAAGATTTGTTGAAGCGATCATGATCAAACCTGACTTGGTAACCCCGGCAACCCCTGCTGTTTGGCACCAAGTGATCAAACTCCTGCAGGATGATCCCTGAAGTTAGATGCGATGGGTTGATATTTAAGATATGAATGGGGTGCAAACTATACATCATATATAGCCAGTTTTTTTGAATGAATGTGTATAGATTATTACATCGTTATATTATTTATAATATATATATATATATATTCCATAGTTGTATGGTTTTATATCCCATGAATCATCCCGTCCGCAGCACGTCACGTCACGGCGTTTTTTTCAGGCGAGTCTTCCAGATCTTCTGCGAGCACTTGGTCAAGGGCGTCAGCAGCCGTGCTGCGGTAGCACTGAGGTTGTGGGGGGTCCCATGGTATGGGTTCCATGAATCAGGGATCCCCATGGTTGGTTTCATAGATGTCCCAAATTCCCATTGGTTGGTTGATTAATAGATGGGTTTGAAGAAACCCCTTTAACAATAGGTAAATGATGATAGATGGTATACCAAACCGGTCCCTCTATTTTTACCAAAAGGACATTATTGGTTGGTTTACCCTCTGGTAAACATACAAAGTTTGCTACGGAACATCATTTTGAACATGGGAGAATCTAAACTATTTCGACTGGGCCATGGCTTCAATAGCTATGTAACAAAGTACCAGAGGGTATAGTGGAAAATCCCAGCTATGGATGATTTAGGTGTACCCCCTGGAAATGGAAACCTCCATATTTGATGAGGCTAATTAAAGCAAAAATGATTTGCACCATCCCCAAATGGTAGTTCTTTTATGGCATTGGGTTGCCCACATTATTCTTTCCAGACTCCATAACTCTGATATAAATGGAATTCAAATCATGGGAGTATCTGACATGTTCAATAAAGTCTATCATTTTACAGCTTTCTGATATGACCCAGCTATCCCAGTGTAGATCATTTGGCTCGTGCCGCGGACATTGAGTCAACGACATGGTGCCATCCGCCTTCTCAGTTTGGCTCAGGTGCATTGATTGCAAATCGTTCAAGATACATGCAGAAAGATGGCTAACGAGAAAGTTTCTGGTCCAAATATGTACTGTACCAGTGGGCCGTGTGGGAAAAGGGTTGGAAAGGCTGTGGTTCTGCAGTTTCAAGAGCCTGGTTCGCGTCCTGTAGCGCTTGGTGGTCGATTGTTCAGCCATTGCCCTTCCCTCGTTTGATCGAGGAGCTAACGCAGCTAACGTGCCATTTTCTCATATTTCATCCAGTAAAAAGAGCATGGTGTGTTTGATTTTTGTATCATTGTGAATCTATAACTTGGAGGTGTCCTAAAATGGCGGTACCCCAGTCATCATCATGGTCCAATGGTTGTCAACCGAAAAACATATTGAGTCATGGTCATCCATGATGACGCCATTGAGGCCACGGATCTTCACGATCTCACTGGTATGGCCCAACACCACACCCTTTTCGGATGACATTTGGCTAATCCTCTGCATGCTTCTGGGCAAGTCAGAGAGGGGAGAACGATGGAGAAAGTCAAACAAACGGTAAAGGTGCTGAGGCATAAAGATATATAAAGATCTTTTGTAAGTGCGAAAAACTTAATCCAGGTGACAGAATTTGTTTTGCTTCTTGCATTACATTAGATTGGATTGGGTTGAATCCTTCAGTTGCTGTTTCAAATGCCAATGCAGGGAAAGAAACACTTGCAACAAACAAGTAGTCAAACACCAGGTGCTTGACTGATATTGCTGCCTGGTTCATTAGTTTGAAGCCGCCAGCCCAATGTTGAGCCAGCCCATTCTTTACTAGCTAAAGATCGCAGTATGTAGATGTGGTATATGATATATGTATAATATATATTATATATATGTTGTATGTATATACACAATATATATTAAACGTACGCCTGAATATCCAATCATTGTATCAGAAAAATGTCCCGTACGTTCATCCCATCCCCAGATCCAAAAAAAACACTTCAGTCCTAGTCAGATGATGTTGCAACAAAAAACCATCGTTTTCGCGGGGTATCGCAGGGTGTTTGATATGAGGGAGCGATGAAACCAGCATTTTTTGATGGTTTCCTGGAGTTTCCCCTATGGCTTTTCCGATTATATCATATTATATCTCCATGAATTGTTCCAGTACTAGCCCATTGTCTCTACATAAGCCTGGTAGCTTAGCCCAGGCTTATATCCTGTTCCCCGAGCACTTAGAAGCTCCCAGCTGAGGTTGAAACCCCGGCTGAAGATGGAGCAGATCTTCAAAGTTTCTCCACCTTCTGATGACGTGTCCCCTGCATCTGACCCTATGTAGGCTGTATGTTGTTCTTTTTTTCCAAGATTTTAGAATTTTGGATGATGTGAGATGGTTTTTTCGATGATTTTAGGTGATTTTGGGTGGATTTTGGAGGATGTTGGACGGATTTTCGATGATTGTTAGATGAATTTGGATGATTTTGAATGCTTTTGCATGATTTTTAGATAGAGTTCAGATGATTTTGAGACACCCCATTTGCCCAAATCTAAAGAACAGTGAATTTGGGGATCTGCCAAGTCATTCTGTAGATAAATGGATACCCTTAAGCCAGAAATAGTGCTCCCCAATGGGTCGACTCTTTGACCGTCTTTGACCCGACAGAACTCAGTTCTGTCGGCAGGGCCAGATATTCCAGGTTGATCTTGCAGGCGATTCCCCTTGTGGCATGCTCTCATGACAATTGTATTTCACATTTTAGAACAACTGAAAACTGAAACCAGAGAACTCTGATTTTTCAATATTTTTCACTCAATTTGCAAGTTTCGATTTAAAGTTATTCACCATCAGTTGTTTTTTGACGAAGGTCCTACTGTTATCTATATGTTCAACTACGTTTAACCATTGTCAATCTATAGTTCTTCACCATGTTTTCCTCCCAACCACTAGGTCCTCCTGTTTTCCCATTCAGTTCTTCACCATCTTTTGCCACTGTAAAAATTTCATCACGTTTCTGGTAACCTGGATTTTTTGCAGGTCCCCCGTATCTTTGTTTGTTTCCCTTAAGGTCCTACTGTTTTCATGGGATGATCTGCTACAAAGCGAGCCAGCACTACGTGGCCGTCTTCTGGTGCCAATCCACGAAGCGCTGGACCTTCTTCGACGATCGCCTGGTTGAGGAGAAGGAGGACTGGCTGCAGGTGGCTAACTTCCTGTTGCAGGATGGGCGTCTAGGCCTTGTTGAAACGGAAAACAAACGTTGGGATTTGACCGAGAACAATGGGGCTGGACAATTCCTTAAAATATACCCTCTGGTAAACTAACATAGCTATGGAAAACCACCATTTTTAATAGGTAAACCATCTATAAATGGGCCATTTTCCATAGCTATGTTAGTTTACCAGAGGGTATATAGGGGAAAGAACTAAGACATGTTGGGATTTATGAAAAATCAACATTGAGATATTTTGGCTAGAAAACTTGTGGACTTGGCATATATATATATATGCTTTTCCCATTCAACTATGGCCTACAGCTATAATCTCAGGTACATGCCCACCTTGATCTTCTACGAACGCCTGGACTCCGACGTCCCTCCGTCATCGCTGGAAGAATTGGATCGACAGGTGCAGCAGTTACAGGAACAGACCAGCTGCGCAGCCATGTGACACAGACCGTGGCGACGGTCTAGCGGATCGTGGCGAGCGAAGAAAAGGTGGGGCATCGACATATCGACATGGCAATTTTTCATAATTTGTTTCCCATTTAGAATGTGTATCATTTGTATAGCTTGATCATATTTGATCATTGGGTTTGGATGGGTTGAACAGGAATGATTAGTTGCATCCCGACTTGGATGGTTCACTGGTTCACTCCCAATTCTTCAACTTGGTCAATCTCCATTTTCCATCATTTTCCAAAGTAAGATCTCAATTCTTATGGATTGAAATCTCAACTTTTTAGATATGCTTAGTGGTTAAATATAAGTTAAATATAAGTTCAATATAAGTTAAATATAAGTTCAATATAAGTTAAATATAAGTTAAATGTGATATTTCCGATCCGGCTCCGATCCACAAAAAGAGCTCGGATCCCCCGGGTCCAGCAGGATCGACATTTCCGCCAGTCATCTCCGAGATCGACTTTTCGACATCGCCAGGAGATCGACGAGATCGACTTTTCGACATCGCCATGAGAAAAAAATGGGCCATGGAAAGGGTGGGTTTAGGGTCTGGATTTCGATTTGATTTGGTTGTGATGGTTTAATATTGGTTTATAGATGTTGAAATTGTGATTTATGTTCAATAGTGATGGTTAAATAGTCATGACTAGTGGATATCATGGAGATTTACTGGGGATTTTTATCCACATGATATGATTTAGTTCGGGATAGATTTTGGGCGACCCTACCAGCAAATTGATTACACATTAATAATTTAATAATGGAATATAACAGGATATAGCCGCATTGGGTTAGGCCACCAATATGATATTTGGGTTTGTTTGAAGATGGGGTATAGCGGTATAGTGTAAATGGCAATTTTGATAGGGGAAATTGTGATTAACCAGTGGATTTGGGGATATCCTAATTTCAGACAAACCCAAACATGCACCAAACATCTGGGTTGTACATATATGCATCAAGAGTTGCTGTTTGACCATCAAACATCTTGAGGTTGAACCGTCAAAACTTATGTTTTAGCACTATGTAAAAAAGCTTGGGTTGCAGGTGGGAATTTTACGCAAACATTGAGGTCCTGGAACCAATCTTTCAGCCACCCATCAAGGGAAACGTAGAGACCTCTCAGAAACCAAAAGTCGATCCACATTGGGAATGACATTGACATTGATAACCGGGACCGAAAGGAACACCAATTATCCCCATTGAAATATGGTTCCATATCAAGACCCCACATTTTTGTTGACTTAAATTCACCATTTTTGTGCTGGAAAAAGCCCTATGTTCCAAGTTCAATCGACATCTTTGCAGAGTGAAATCCAGGTGGCCAATGTGGGCGACTCTCGCGCCGTCTGCATCGATGGCTGCGGAGGATTCGCGGAGGGGATTTTTCCAGATCTGAAATGGTGGTTTAATGATATGGGTATGGGTCAAAACCCTGGTACCGTGCCGTGAACCCCAAGTCATAGCTGGGATTTATGGATGTGAATAACCCACTAAACATGGTATCTATAGGTATTGACCCATACCCATATGGTTTAACAATGATATATCTGGGTAAATTATAACGACCTCACTGCGACCTCACTGGAATCATGGTTAGTAAGGGGACTTATCCAAATATGGTTTTATTTCAGGTTAGTGAATTATTATAATTTGCCCAGATATATGTTTAATATGGGGATTGAACCATCATCTATATATGGATTGTTACCAGTAAATATATGGGAATATGAATGATACACTGGTTGGTGGTTATCCTTAATGTTGGTTAATAGATGTTAATAATTCCGGAATGTTTAATACATGTTAATAGATGTTAGGTTAATAAATGTTAATAGACCCATCCTTAATGTTGGTTAATCAATATAATGTTAATGCATGTTAATCAACCACAATAAACCATTAAATGCTAATGTGAATGTTACTTATCTGGTTGGTGGTTTGGAACATGAATGGATGATTTTCCTATAATATATGGAGTGTCATCATCCCAACTGACGAACTCATATTTTTCAGAGGGGTTGAAACCATCAACCAGTATATGTTTAATCATGATATGTGATTATTTATTAATATGTTTTCCAACTATGACTAAATATGGTTTGATAATGATATACCAGATATGTAATGGCGGTTTCCAGTGTTTAACGAGATATACTGGGATTCCGGGATAGGTTTTGTCTGAGAATGGGTTTTTCCTTGGTTGGAAAAAGGGACATTGATCAACCTTACGGAATGATTCATGAAAAAAACCTGGGGTTAACAAATCTGGTGATTTTGAAGTTCTTCTTATTCAGCCACTGGCTGAACTTTAACCTGCTTTTTTGTTAAGGTTCGCGCCGCACGCGCGCGCACTGGAGCCTTATTTTGAGGTAGTTTTGTGCGCGCGCGCGGCGTGGACCCAAGGGAAAAACGTTTAAACTTTTCTTGGAAGTCTTTTTTCAGGGAAACTGGTGTTGATTGAAGCAGGGACAAAAAGGTGATTTCAGCAATATTATATAGAAAGGGTGATTTAATGAAGAACACTGGTTTTTTTGGCATGAACAAAATATAACCCTGAACAATTGGAGTCAAGATGAAGCCTGATCACTGGAAATTCAATCCAACAAACATTTGGATTTCCAAAGAAAAGTCCAAGATGTGTGGACGGCCTCGGAAACACCGTTGATTGTCATCAACTTTGCCCATAGAATCCCATGGTGTCTATGACACGTACAAGCGCTAGCGTTAAGTCGTATCAGCTTGTAAAAGTCGTATCGGGAGGCCGTGCGCCTAGATGTGACTTTCCACTACCTGATGTGACTTCTCCGTATCGCCGCCGTGCCATGGGGATGATGTGACTTTTCCCGCCTGATGTGACTTAAGTACGGTGCTCGTACACAGGATTTACGGGCTACATTTACCAAAGATTATAGATGTGGTCATAAGTTTGTCTGGAAATATGATGTAAAACATTGTAAAACCATGTAAAACCTCACTTTCCTAGGTTTTTCCCATGGTTTTCCCTTGGTTTTCCCATCAAATCACCACAAAAAAGCAGCGGGTCACCGCAGGGACTCAGCGCCTGTCCATGGACCATCGCCCCAGCGACCCGGCCGAAGCCCGCCGAGTGCGTGAAGAAGGTGCGGTCGGTGCGGATTTTGGATTTCGCTGAGGATTTTTCCCCATCGAAAATGGGTGATTTCATGGGGATTTAATGGCGATTTAGTGGTGATTTCATGATCTAGGTCAATCTTAGATGGGTAGAAACGAATCCTTTAGTCTTTTGATATCAATGGGAATATCTACTAACTACTAACCAGCAAAGAATTTAATTTTTACCCAAAATGGGGATGTTCCTAGTGATTTGCCCTCTGGTTATGACTAACATAGCCATGGAAAATGGCCCATAGAAATAGATGATTTTACCATGAAAACTTCCATTTCTAAGGGATTTTCCATGGCTATGTTGTATAACCAGATGGTAATGATGATTGATGATGAGATATCATGGAGCAATATAGATCTATCCGATGACTAACAGTTTGCGAACTGGACCATCATATTTTTTAATGGGTAAATCATCATAAAATATCCATAATAGACCCATTTCCATAGCTATGTTAAAGTATGAATAAAGGACATGGGATTAAACCCCAGCGACTGAGATTGAAATGGATGGTTTTCTTTTTTTCTCAAAAACAATTTTGATTCAAAATGGTTGTGGATGATCGTAGACCTTCAGGTATTCCCAACATTGTTAAGACGTGGCTCACGATGGTTGTATTTAGGCTTCATGCAGTCTAGGCGTTCTAATGTTTATCCCCTTAAAATTACATTCTATGGATCCAGCTGTACATCAGAAGGATGACTGGGGTATGGTCTATAGGGATATCTAGGGGGTGTATTGTACCTTCTCAGAAAGTCTTTAAGTAGCCATCGGAAAAAACACGTCTGCCACACCAGGCGGATTCGTGACCATGGGCCGTGTAGCAGGCGGGACTCAGTGGTGAATGTGGTGGATTTCTGAGAGGGGCCTCAGCCAATTAGGGTACTGGAGATAGCGGGGATTGGAAGAATCCCCCATCAATACATAGTGGGAAAATCATGAAAGCAATGAGGGATTTTCCAGCAAGCTATGTTTATTTCCTACCAGAGGTAATACTGCTTATTTCTTGGTGGTTCTTCAAGTTCATCCCTAGACTCTAGCTGGAATGAACGATTTTGACTGCTATCTAATATCATCGCACCTCAATTGGATCCCCCGGTAGTATATATATATATACCCTCTGGTAAACTAACATAGCAATGGAAAATCACCATTTTTAATGGGAAAATCCACTATTTCTATGGCCATTTTCAATTGCTATGTTAGTTCACCAGAGGGTAGATACAATCGGTTCAAACAGTGGTGGTGTAACTCCTGATGCTTCCATTTTGGGGAATTTCTCAGACATTTCCCAGTGGAAATGCCAACCACGTTGGTTCGACTGAGGCGAGTTGGCGATCAGCCGCGCCTTGGGTGATCTCTTGCTGAAAAATTCAGGTGCCGGTGCTGCCGGTGGCGATGGCAAATCAACACCCAAAGTATCACTTGATGATGATATATAGTATATAGTGATATACTATAGCCTATAGTATATATATATAGTATATAGTGATATATAGTGATGGTAAGTTAATCACTATATATCACTCATATATTTACTCATATCACATTTTAAGCATATTCTTAATGATATGAGATGGGTCATGTGAGCAAAGTCAATCAAAAGGATGTTGATGTCTCTGTGTGCAAGGATATGTTTCAAGGTTTTTGGTGTCCATCGTCAGCGTATTGTTCCAACAGTAGGCCCTTGTTGGTGGCTCCTCTTGGTAAATAGATCTATTCTATCATTAGCTACTCGTACCAATCCTTATTGGTCTTATTGTTCTATGATAAGATGTGGCTGTTGGTTAAGCTAACATAAGCTCACTATCTTTTTGCGATTCAATGATGGTTAAGCCCTTATTGGCGGTTCTTGTTGCTTAATAAAATCCTCCTTAGAACCATTCAGATCCTGTTAGATTGAATGGTTCATAAACATTAGCCCTAATTGTTGTGATAAAGCAATAAACCAGATTATATTATTGTTATTACAACAATTAGGGCTACTGTTTACCTGGTTGTTTGTGAGATCTACTAATGGTTGTTTATTATTACAAACATTACAATAATTCCTTAAATCCTTATTCGATGAGATACTATACATTCTTAAAATGTTAACATTCCACCCTTTAGATTACTGTAATTTCAACATTAGATCATTAATTAGATCCTATTAGAGTTGGTGAATAAATCCTGGATGTTTAATACATGTTCATAAATGTTTGGTAAATCAGATCCTCAATTTGCTCAATAAATGTTACTTAATGTTGGTTAACAAACATAGTTTTTTTTTGGTTAATAAATCCTGGATGTTTAATGTTGATAAATGTTAGGTTATCCTTAATGTTGGTTAATAGATGTTAATAATTCCGGAATGTTTAATAAATGTTGATAAATGTTAGGTTAGTAAAAGTTAATAGACCCATCCTTAATGTTGGTTAATCAATGTTAATGCATGTTATTCAACCACAATAAACCATTAATGTTAATATGAATGTTACTTAACTGGTTGGTGGTTTGGAACATTTTTATTTTTCCATGTATTGGGAATAATCATCCCAACTGACGAACTCCATCATTTTTCAGAGGGGTTCAAACCACCAACCAGATTATTGTTAACAATCATTAACCATATAATAACCATGAATATTAACCATTAATATTAACAGTATATTGCCAACAAGTTAATGTTGGTTAATAAAGGTGAATAAACCATCATAAATCCTTCAACTCGAGATCAGCCCCAGGCCTGAGCTGCAAACCCTCGGTGCGGGCGCACGACGCCAAGCGCGACCTGGCGCTCTGCGTGGCCAGCGATGGCTTATGGGACTTCGTGGAAGAGAAGGACGGCGCAGAGTTCACCCAAAGCATCGGTGATTTTTTGTCTGAAATTTCTGGGAGTTTTGCTGTGAAATCACCGAAAAAACATTGGGGAGTTGAAGCAGAAACTTTATGGGGAAAATGCATGAAAATGCCCCTTTGCTGGGCAACTCGAGTGGTGATTTTGATGTTTCGCAGGAGGTTGGGAAGGTTGTCCTGGAGTGCAGCAACTCGACCATTGTAGGGGTTTCCTACAATAGGGTACCCCAAAGTGGATGGTTTATAGGGGAACATCCGAAAATTTTCCATGGATGATAACTTGGGGTAGCCTCATAAAAGAGGACACCTCATTTGAGTGGATGAATGAATCCTAAATATTCACCTATAAGTTTTGGATCATCTTTAGATCTTGAAGACAGGATGAATCATCGTTAGAATTAAATAGTGCATGGGTTTAGCTTGTGGGGGTCCAAGCAGTTACCCATAGTTACTTGACCCTATTTGCCACAGGCCATGTATCAGCACTCCAGGCTGGAAGTCATTCAGCCTCCTTGCGGTGCCCCATTTGAAGCAAAATTTCTTGGACTTCACACCCATATTAGCCCATATTCATATACTTTAAGTCCTTTAAGTGTTGGCAACCTCGAAACTTATAAATTCTTCCTTCATGTCACCAATTGGGTCCAGGTTACATGACATTCTTAGGAAATTCCTCCCTGTAGCTGTCTAGCCGAGCCACTGGCCCCTTTTCTTTGGAAGGCCGCGATTTCTGAGGTCGGAATGGACTTGAACATGTCGCCCACAGGCCGAAGTTCCTATCGTTTGAACCATGGTGAATCAGTGTAATCTCTCCATGAGGATTTTTCGGAAAATTGTTCATTACATAGTTCCCTCAACAAAAAATGGACCAGAGTTTTTGTTCCGCCAGGTGTTTTGTGTTTTGACAGTTAGCCTGTGCCTCCACAGGCTGGTGCAAGAAAGCCAGCGCAGCGGTCACTTGGTGAATTCTCAGCACCTGCTGAAACCGGGGATTCTGTGATAGTTTGGTGAGTTTCAGCTGCATTTTCAGTGGTGAATTCCTGGGATTTTCCAGTTCACCTATCAACATAACTATGGAAAAATCCACCATTTTTAATGGGAAAACTCACTATTTCTAAGATTCTATGGCCATGTTCAATAGCTACTGTATGTTACCAGAGGTTATTTCTGCAGATTTCTGAAGTAATTAACAGAAAACGACAATATTATTCATAGATCTTGGCACCGTTTTCCAGTGATTTCCTCAGTTTTGATCCCAAATTTAAGGGCTAACGCCCCCTGCCGCCGACCCCTGGAAAAGAACGCGAAGAAGCGGAGGACATCGTGACCGAGGACCGGATAGGGATCATTAGTCTCCTGCACAGGGAGCAGAGCCCTGAA
>Ga0126342_10004980_pt1 | contig 22965 bp, 18 predicted proteins | sample Cyp1metagenome_FD_92528 | JGI IMG/M metagenome (GOLD analysis project Ga0126342, IMG submission 92528) | Coral microbial communities from Lord Howe Island, Old Settlement Bay, Australia - Cyphastrea 1 metagenome | ecosystem: Host-associated > Invertebrates > Cnidaria > Coral ...
AGGGCCTGGAAGTTTCCGAATCCGACGCTGAAGTTTCCGAATCCGAGGGACGGCAAGTTTCCGAATCCGAGGGCCTGGGAGTTTCCGAATCCGCCGCTGAAGTTTCCGAATCCGATGTTGGCCATCATAATATCCATCTATATCCTCCTTGTGGATACCGTTAAGTTACATCCCAGGTATTGATGATCAAATCCCATTTTTGCCAGATAAATTTCACAAGTCCTATTTTTGTTGGGTTAAGTTATCATTTACCCATGTTGCTTTTGCTGGATTTTGTAAAAACTCCCCATTCTCCATCATTTTCCCAGATGTTTAGCTTTTGTCAACTTCCAGCAAGCGCCGGGCAGGTAACCAGCCGACAGGAATTTGTGGAGCTGTTCTTGAGCGAAGTGGTAATGCTCGGTGGCTTGGTGTTGGCCCATTACAAGCAGCTCCTTGGCTGCTGATTTTTTGTCGGGGAAATGATGGAACATGTGGGCAATTTAAAAAGGAATATGTATATATATATAGCAACGCCCAAAGAGATTGTTGAATGTAAAATCCTACTTAAATAGTGATACAGCACTTTTCTGTTATGGAGGGTGTTACTTAAGTCAATTTATTGAATGGGTTTGGTATCTAGATGTATCTAGAAGCTATGGAAGATGTATGGAGGGAGCGGTTAGGAGCAATGTTGTGTCCATATTCCCGTTTTTGCATCGGGTGGTTGTGAAGTAGCTAAGGAGCTAGGGGTATCCATATTCCCTATTGAATGAAGAGAAGATGAACTACTAAGAGTTCCCAAGCACATCCTAGCAACAGAAATGGGAATAGAACCGACAAAGTACGGGAAATCCAAAGAGATTTCTTCCATGTTGTCTTCACTGTTTGACAATTTTTGCATGCTTGATTTTGCATTTGAAGACCAGTAAACTGAAAAGAATGGGTTCATCCAATTCAGGGATTGGTGTGCTGTTGATGAGTCCCCGCACTTGCTATGGGAATAGTCAAGCCCCTGTAATTTTGTTGGGTTTAAAACGCGAAAAAAATGCAGTCTCAAGAAGTGAGAGCAAGAGTTTGAAATGGAAAGACTCATGCCAGGCAATTTCCATCACATCCCCGCAGCCCTGTGAATCCCGATGTCAAAAAGATCACATGTGCGTCAAAATATGGTTTGTCTTCCCAGTCGGGGAATGGTCATCAATCCATTATTCATAAAGATTAAATAAAGATTAATGATGTTTAACATCAATCGAAACATTGTCATCCATCCATTAATAAAGAGTTACATACCCATTATGTCTGATTCCCAATCGCCAGAATCCATGGAATCCACCCATGTTTCGACCATGGCAATATGTTTCTTTGTGGTCGATCACAGTTGCACCTTCTGTCGAATCCGAGTGGTGCTGGCCACAAATATTAGGCGAAGGGGTTAGCCATGTTAATTAATGTTAATTAATCTTATAGCATTTTTTAAATTCATAATCGATTCTGAGTGCAGCTGGTGCTGGCCACAAATATTAGGGAACGGGTTACCTATGAGTGTTGATAGTTGTATTTAATTATATGACCAATAGGCAATAGGTAACAATACAGCATGTTTGTTAGTGAATTACATCACCAGATTACCAATAGAAGACAACTCAGCTAGTTTTCACACTTGATACCAACTGTGGTATCATGTGGTATCAAAAAAACAGTACCATATCAACATATGGAGGTTTCAGTTACCTCTCTTACCCCTAGTTATCATCTGTTTATTCATAGGATTTTCCATGAAATAAACCATCCAGCTATTGGTACTCAATGGATTGGTTTAAGGGAAAATCTACAGGAAACCATAGATTTTCCCATTAAATATGGGGCTTTCCTGTAAATTTTCCCTTAAACCAATCCATTGAGGTACCCATTTATGGAAACCCCCATAGGTCAACTGTGGTAATGGATCGCCAACCCTTCGCTCCCGAGGCAAGGCAGTTTGTACCACCAAATCGCGGCATCCATCAGGGCAGAGACCAGTGCGATGGCAAAATGGGGATCTCTGGGGCAGAAGTGGTGGACATCATAGCCATGGTATAGATGGCCCATAGAAATAGATGGTTTACCTATTAAAAATGGTGATTTTCCATGGCTATGTTAAATAACCAGAGAGTATATGTATATATATATATATAGATATTAACTGAAAAAGTATGGATTTTATCAGCAACCAACATGTTTGCGTTGATTGTGAGTATTAAAATGAAGATTTCACCAACAATCTATTAAATTAGCACATACCTGATTTTAAAATAAAAAGTCATGGGAAGGGGATTGATTTGGATAAGATTTGAATGTTTACCATCAGTAACTCAGGGGGGTGATACTGTTTGGTGATATTTACCAAGCAGCTGACGTTTTGCTATGGCTATACCTCTCCGGTCCCACATGGCTGGAGAATCGCCCAGGGCTTGTTCGGGGATAAGTTGCAGCCATGTTGGAGCTAAAGGTAACTAATCCCCCTGGTGAAATACGTGAGGAACTGGGGCGATAAACCCATGTCACTTGTGGGTTTATAGCTTCATATCCCCGTATAGACATAGCAACCAAGATATCTACCCATCCATTTTAGTCTATCTATATCTATGCCCATGTACATATATGTATATGTATATGTCCCACGTGGTGTAAACATTTTTTCAACTGCATGGGGTCAACAATTCCCAAGTTCCTCTCCATACACCATCTTCATGTGGGAGGATGATGATTAAGCAATGAATTTACGGCCTCCTTTCAGACAAAAAGCCATCTTTTTCGCACCCAAAAAAGATGCTGCCTATATCTGCCTATAGCAAATCCCCAAAATCATTGGGAGAAAAACCATTCAGAACTGGTTGGTGGTTTGGAACATGATTTTCATGTTTCCATATATATATGGTTCATAATCATCCCAACTGACTTTCATATTTTTCAGAGGGGTAGGCTCAACCACCAACCAGAGAAGGATCTGTTTTTTCTATGGATGGTAAATCTCTTCCTGGGAAATCTCCTCAAGCCCATCCATTCCAGGTATCCAAGAGACCTTGTCCCTGGGCGATGCTGCAAAGCGTTTGCTGACGGTCACTTGTGATGCTTGCGTCAGTGCCTCGTTGTCGCCAGGTCGGAATGGCGGCGACTGACGGTTGTTGGTTGTTTGGCTTCAAAAAAAACCTTTGTGAATCCCACGAAGGATCGGTTTATTTTTTAGTTTTTTGGACTTTGGAATGGATTTAAGAATTGAGATTCACGATTGGGATAGGATTGTGATCCATTGGTTTGGCATTTGATGACATTTGTAAATGGGCTGTGTCCCGTGGGTAAACAATTTGGCTAGCTACTTGAGTATTTCAACCTCCTTTTGCCATTTTGATGGGAACATTCGGAATATCTACTAAAACAGTACAGAACCATGTTTTTGCATGGCATCTAAGACTGGGTGGCAAACACAATGGCAGTTTTCACTTTGTGAGTGTTTTCAAAACCAGTCTTTACCAAGGTTTGGCCAGCTGAAAATGTTGCCATTGCTGTTGGTTAATTTCGCATTCCTGCTGGTGCTATATCCCCATTTTACGTGATCATCATTGTCCAATTGTATCCCATGACATTTCTTGAAATCCCCTGGCCCTTTTTTTCACGCTTTAGATCCCATATGATCCCATCATCAAACCCTGTGATTTCTGTTGTATAACATGCATTTTATCAATAGTGTCCATTGAGATTATCATCATTATCAGTCATTATCCCATTAACCATCGTTAACCCCAATTGCTGTTGAGGTTTCTATCCAGATTTTCTGTTGATTTTTTCAACCTGATGTGATTTCTATGATAATAAATGGTAGCCACTTAGGGTTATATCACAATTAGATCCCATTCGCCACAATTATGATACATCATGGCTCCATCATTCCATGATGGTACTCATGGCTGATTATACTATGAAAATTATGATAGCAAATTATCCTCTGGTTATTTAACGTAGCTATGGGAAATCACCATGTTTAAGAAGTAAATCATCATAAATCATCGGGCAATTTTCCATAGCTACGTTAAATAACCAGAGGATATATTAACCATCATGGACCCTCCCTTGGATTCTCAGGTTTGTCCGAGGAGCTGTCCATCCTGAAACCCCCGGCCTCATTGATACATCTGTTTTTTGGCCCCGTTGCGATGTTGCCGAGGAGTGGCCCATGAAATGGCTGAAATTGATTGAAAATGTGATGTAAACCCTTCAAAATCACCAGGTTATTCAGTGCAAAGTGATGATAAACCATCCAAAAAAATAAGGGGTAGGCCTATTTTTTCCAGACAAAAACTTGAATTTAGCCAATGATTGCTTGAACAAGACCGAATCAACCGGAAGCACCTAAACATTTTGGCAAATGTTGGTGTAGTCAATCATCCAGGAATCTTAGCACATGGACCTTTCAGCCAGAACTTGGATGTTTATTCGGCATGGGCAATGAAAACATGTGGTTTCAAGCAACTGACATAGGGATTGAATCAACCGAAATTAGGAGTTAACCAAACAAATTGGAAGAGGTGCATTCATCAGTGCAAATGAATAGGCGAAGCAAAATGAAATGATGTTGTAGGGATGTTGTGGGGATACCAAGTTTAGAAAAGGGCCGCGTGATGGGGCAGGCAATAGAAACTGACAGTAAAAGGGCATGGATGAAGAAATTGTATGTTGGAAGTTGCAAATAGCGATGTATTTTAGGACCTGGATCCTAGTCATTTCAATCATGTCGATCCTAGTGCGTATTCATCTTCTTGGTGGCCCCGGCACCAGAGAGCTGCCACTTGAGGTTAGGAGAGGAAGATTTGGCCGGTACCTGGGCTACTAACCTTTGGGCGGGGGCTGGTTCACAGTGGTTTGGCATGGTTTGGCATTGGCTCATGCGGCACGACTGATTCAATTTAGTTGATGAAATCGCCGTGTCCCACCCAAGAAAACACACGCTGTGATGAGCTGACGGTATTTGCTGACTCATCAATGATGTGTTGCCAGAAGAATGTGTTCTCCAAGTAAATCTACTTCCATCCCTTAGCTGTTGACGTGTACATCCTGTTTTTTGGCTCAATCAAGATATGTCCCTCATGCTGATGCTTCTCTTTTGGATTGGTTGGTTCTGTTCCAACTTACCCCAACAGATCCCTCCAACACTCTTTGTGGCTGGTCCGCTATGTTTGGCTCAACTCCCCCTTGATGTTTCTTTCATGACTTGAGTTGCTACCTTAATTTTACTGCATATGTTCAATCGATGTAGTGGAATCAGTTCCCGGATTTGACCAGTAATATCCACCAGTAAAATTCCACCATATTTTGCGAATCGCCCATTGGATGGTAGTCGTGTCGAATTTGGCCGCGGGATCCTCCTTACGGCTTCACAATCATGATAATCATGGCCGCCATGGCCATGGCTTCGCTCCCATCGATATCCCATCGATATCCAAGCTGATTGGTGGTTTGGAACATTTTTTATTTTCCATAATATATGGGATAATCATGGATAATCCTTCCCATTGACTAATATTTTTCAAGATGGTTGAAACCAGCAACCAGCAAGGCAAATCCTTCCTGAAGTACGTCTCAGAACCTCAACGCCTGACGAACTTTATCAACTCCACCGGCGATGGCAGCAGCACACCCTCCAGCTGCCATGTTACCTGGTGAAGTTCGGCCCTCCAGTTATCATGGCTAGCGGGATCTAGCTGGTAAACATACCAAAAACTATGGAAAATCACAATTTTAATGGGAAAATCCACTATAAATGAACCAATTTCCATAGTTGTGTTAGTTTACCAGAGGGTAAATGGAAAATCCCAGAACTGGGAGTTTTCATCTTTTAAATGGAGGATTTTCCATTGCCGTATTTGATTTCCAGAGAGTTTCATCAGAAACACGCACTGAGGACTGACCACCCACCATGTATTCCAATGATTTGCTAGTGAAAATGGAGTGGTTTCCCATCCGGATGGAAGAAACAGAAACAATCTCTAGCAACCGGTGGGTCCCCTGAGTCTATAAAGCCATTTTTCAGAAAAAAACATGATATCATAATCATAATGTATATATCCATGTTTCTCCACCATAATTCCATCCATGAGCCTAGTTATGTTTGCCAACAGTTCCTTCTCGAACTTGGGAAGCCGTGGCCACAACCGCAGCTGTTTCACGGACGCCGTCCAGAACCGCACGGTTTCCGCATCGCGCGAGTTTACATCGGCCGAGACATGGCGGAGTTGAAGACCCAGGCAGAGTGTCCCGGTGGAATTCAGACAACCCCTTCTGAAGCTGGTGAGCTGGGAGATGTTCCCTGGTGGCTTGGAACATGGCTTTTATGACTTTCCATTCAGTCGGGAATGTCATGATCCCAACTGACGAAGTCACAATTTTTCAGAGGGGTAGGTTGAAACCACCAACCAGTTTCATGATGTTCCCCTATTTTTTTCTGGGACATGGAAAAAGCTTCATGGAAAGGATGGGAAAATATTTAGGACGGTATGGGAAAAAGGTGGAAACCGCCAAGTTTTGGTTGAGAACATCTCAAGGAAATCGTCGAACTGGAAACTATTTGGGGATGGGAAAGATTGAGATTTTCACCTGGCTTAGTGTGAGAAATGTCCAGCGACCCCCTCAGGTCGAATGTTAAGCTGGTTTGGGGGATGATTCGTAAGCTTGAGCCGCTTGATGCGTGATCTAGTACCTATAATGACTTCCTGGAACAGCGGGTTTTAGTATCAATTATGTGTTTTTTGGGAATTCTTGGGAGTTTTCCCGCGGTTTGTCGTGAAATTGCCTTTCAGTAGGATTACCCTGTAATTTAACATAGCTATTGAAAATGACCCTTTATAGTGGATTTTCCCATTGAAAACGGTGATTTTCCATAGTTATGTTAGTTTACCAGAGGGTACCGTGATTTGGGGTACCCCTGGGTACCGGGCAGCCCGCCCAAGGTATGAAGAGCTGGTTAAGAACGCCCCCGGCAACTTGGATCGCCGTTGAAGGTCAGTTCATGTCCATTGTAAACGAACAGTTTGTTATGGAAAATCACCATGTTCAAATATATCTAGTTTAATTATCTATAGTTAATATATTTAATTACATGTTTGAGTTGGGAAAATCATCGAACTAGTATGTAATTCTGGGCCCTGGCTTCCACAGAAACCATGAAACTACCAGAGGGCAACTGAACCATCCAATTTTCATTGTTGTTTTTTGTGTTTCTGCGAGCAAATCCCACAGTTTAACAGAATCGAATGTAGGTTTTCGCCTGGGGTGTCACTGAATGTAACCAAGGGTGCACTTGGCTACGAACAGAAGGCACCGAATTTAACCATTGCAACGAGATGAAACCTGGCTTCGCAGCTACAAAATCCTGGATCAACATATCCATGAGTGGATAGATCCTCGTCCCATTCAGTAGTCCTTTCTCAACCAGGTTAGACTACCATATAGGTTACCTGAAATGGATTTCCTATAGGTTACCATAGACTACCATAGGTTACCATCTACTACCATAGACTACCATAGGTTACCATAGATTTTCCGCCCAAAGTCATCCCCACATGGCCGGTGTCGTGAATTTCAATAGACCACGGTTGATTGGAGGTAGTACCCCATGATGATGATTTTCGGCTGTGCCAACCTGGGGCATGGGACTCTTGTTAAATCTGCAGGCAAGGTGGTGATCATGTTCTCTGCAGGCAGAGTGGGTTGGTTGTGGCTACGTGGTGGCGTCTAACTTTACCATCCGCAAACGGGGTGAACCATAAACTGATAGAGCATAATTATCTATGAATGAGGATTTATATACCCTGGGGATATTCAACGTGGCCATGAAGAATTACCCATTCGCGAATTATCTGCCTGTTGCACATGGATATGGAACTGTAGAGGGGACAGATCTTGCAAGATCACTCCCTTACAGGAATACCAGGTTTCCAAATGAGAGTGCGCTCAACCTGTTGAAAGGAATGCTATAGCTGCTATGTGCTTTGCACGAGGAGTGCTTGTTTAAGAAGATTTTGGAAACAAACATTTTTCAAATGAACAAGGTCTTGACTATTGAAAATATTCGAAATGCTAAACGACAAACTCTGGAAAAGAAAAACTCGGGGTGGATAAGGACCGGTGCCAGAAGCTCCAGACTGGCAAAGCAGTTCTTTGAAGTTTCTCCCCTTCAGGGATCACGTTGTACTAATTGTTTTTTTAATGGGGATAGAATGGGTGATATATATATATATATATGATATGTGTACAGATGGAGGTACATATGGGTGAGCATATGTATATATTTGTTATTTATGCGCAGATTATATATATATACATCCATTTTTAGACATTTACGCATATGCAAAAAAAGAGGAATCAGCAGACAGATTTGCCCAACTTATCTCTGGTGAAATCTGCAGGATGGTGACCGCCTTGCAAAAAGTTCAAACCAGTCTTCGAACAGATGGCTGCGGAGAAAACGAATGTCCTGCTGAGACGCTCGGGAATCGGCTGTCATCAGCATGGGCAGCATGGGGGGCTGGGCTTTCCCCCTGAAAATGTAGGTGTCAAATGGGTTTTAGTGGGAAAGTCATCCGCAAATGGAAATTTTGTTCCCGAGAGCGTTTGAGCGAGGGTTTTTCCTAAAGTGGAGGTCTGCTATACATCTTCACGTGGCATCTTCACATCCTCACACATTCACATACTCACAGCATTGGCCTAGTGAGAGTCAAGTGAGAATCATGTGAGCTGCCAGCCCACTGCAACGTCCTTCTGCCAACGTGTTTGCGTGTAACCGTGTCTGTGTGTAAAAAGCGTTTGTGTGCAAAAGCGTTTGCGTGTAAAAGTGTTTGTGTGCAAAAGGGGATTGTGCGTAGAGGTGTGTCTGTGTATATAGTATAAGACGGTTTATGTGTAAAGGAGTCTGTGCGTGTGTGTCAAAAAAAAACTGTGTGTCTAAAATGGTTTTATGTGTAAAAGCGACTCTGTGTGTAAAAGTGTTTGTGCGTATAACGTATGTATGTAAAAGCGTATGTGTGTGTGTGATGCAGTCTTTGTGTAAAAGCACAGTTGTGTGTGTGAGGCATGTTTGTATGTATGAGCATGCTTGTATGTAAAAATGTCTGTCTCAATTCTTCTTCCTGTGTCTCCTTCGTTTCATCTTTCTTTTATTTCTGCTTCAATTTCTTCATACGCACCCACTGTTCACATCATGTCTGCACCATGTCTCTTCATTTTAGGCATCGCCGTATATTTCTATATTTCCGCTTCGTGCTATAAGATCTTCATACTTACACGCTCCTCTACGCTCTCGGGCCATCCGTCGTCTAGTTGTGGAGAGCAAATGCTTCTCAAATATTTTTAGAATTTGAATTAGCTAAGTGGTTCGTAATTGGAGTATATAAATCCCTTGGGGTTTTGACAACTCCCTTACTAACAATCTACGTGTGTTACTATAAGAGTTGCAGGAAAACAGCTGGGATTTGAGTTTAAAAATTGCAAAATCCCGATCCTATGAAAAGCCTGCGGGCAGACCATAAAACACTCGTCATTCCAAATGCTTCAAAGCAGCTGGAGATTCACTTCTCAACCATCCTCTCCCCTTTGCCTTTGGCGGGCCACATTCCCACAGTCCTCACTTGGTGGAGAATCCTCATTTCGATGATTTTCAATCCTAAAAAAATGAGATTGATGTGGGTAAAACAATGCCATAAGCCACCCATTTGGGAATGTCTTATATCCCTATAAAAATGGTGATTTGGGGGATGGTTTATGGCATTGTTTTACCCACATTAAATGAGTTTCCTTGACCCGCAGCTGGCCTCCAGTACTTTTCTGTGGCCTTTGTCTAATGTGGGATTCAGCCTGGGATGGGTTTTAAAGTTGGCCAACAATCGAGGTTGAAGCGGCAACATATGCATTATACTACGAGGTTAGGGACAGTTACCAGATGATTTTTCGTCAACTCCATTGTATTGCCAAGGAGTACCCATGTGCCCCCATTTATCACCTTAGCTGTTTGTTTTAATGAAGCCTCATTTCTAAATGAATCTTCCATTTATTTCGCAGGCAGGTCAGATTCTTAGAGAGCCTCCAGTCCCAGGAATCGTTGATGTCGATAATGCAGCCTGCGGTAAAGTCTGCGAAGCACATGATGTCAATTGCATGCCAACCCTGGCGCTCGTGGAGGCAAAGTTGAAACCATGGGACTGGATGACGCTGACTTTGCCATGGTTATGACGGTTTGTAAGGGAAACAAACCTCAAGCGTTTTTTTGGTGCGGTTCAGGAAACAGGGTGATGTGCCAGTCAGTGGAAGGTGAAATGGAGCATGGCAGCATACCTTAATTTGTTTCAGATGAAGATGAACCAGTGGAATCGGATGGATTTGGGGTGTGCCCAATTGTTTGGAACAATCAGATTGGACGGGGCCAACAATGCAAAGTTGAGGTGGAGTTGAAGGAAACAAAATATGACGAATGATGCGGGATAGCAAAATGATGCTATCATAAGAATTTTGGCCCAAACCAGAAGGTAAAGAAGGTAGCAATATTTGATTCTACTTATTTGGCTCTTTACCACGACTTGGGGTTTGCTAAATAAAAATTAAATAATCAACAAGACTCTGATTTGAACTCTGGAACTCTCAATGCTGCAGGGTGGCAAAATCACAGGCAAGATGGAGGGCGTCGACAAGGCCAAGCTGGATCAATGGTTTTCTGGCGGGACCTAGGGAAGCCTGGTGCTGACCCGTAATGGAAACGTTCATTGTTACTACTTGGTAGTGCAGTTCCGGTTATCAGCAGATATATCACCATAGTTATATATATATATTTATTTATATTTATTTATATACTTGCAGGGATTGTATCCCAGCTTGTGGGGGTCTACAACCATGGTTATACTCATGTGTAACCTTAACTGCGCCCACGTGCTATCATCATTTGGCATCTACGTTTTTAAGCACAATAAGAAGTATAATAAGATGTCCTCTTTACATACCCCATTATTTTTTGTGGCTTCCCATCAGGGAAAAGACAAAGACCTTCAGCAAAACCAGATCATCATTGCTTTGATCATCATCCAAAACATTATGATGGGTAAAGTCAATGCCATAAACCCTGACCATAAATGGGTTCGACTGATGACTGATCACAACTGTAAGGTCAAAACCAACCATCATGTTCATCAAGAATCAATGGACATCAAGTTTATCATGATTCATTTTCCTTTTCAAACAGAGAATGTGCTTTCCCTTCACCCCTTTCGATGACTCCAAGGCTTTCCTAGATCCACATCGGCATCGTGCGAGTCGCAGCGCACGGGCACGTTGCGGGCTGTTGGAGATGCGGGTGCGCCTGGTGAAAGTTTGCCGATGGCTGCAGGCTTCAGATGTTGATTCCATTGATCAAGGCATGAAAGGGCCACAGAAATCTCACCAGTTTAGGAAAATCATCTATAGCGGTCCCCAAGAAGATAGAAAAGTGAGCCCCTACTAATTGTTGTTATGATTCTGATGAATTGTTTGATCTTTCTGGGGGGTGCTTTGGAAGTTCTGTCTGGTCCATTCAAAACACCCGTTTTCAGCAGATAGATCATGACCGAAGTGTCTACTGGATCTATTCTGAGGACCCACGTGGGGGAATTTAATGGGGGATGATATTTGAGTTCCTTTATCCCGCAAACATCCAACAATTCTTGGCAGATAAAACCCTGCCATGTCAGTATCAATGCTGAAGCGTGGCCATCTGCAAACATGAGCGGCTGAGCCCGCCACACTCTGCAACCCCAAATCCCGTGACGCTTGCGACACGCCACGCAAGAGAAAAGGACGCGGTCGCAGTGTGTCCAGTGATGCAACGCTTCCACACCTGACGCTAGGGGGATCGGGCATGAATCCAGCACAAACAGATGTCACATGACCGACCTCGAAAGTACGAACAGATACTGGTCTCAGGAGGAGCCAAAAGTGATATGAAATTTGCAACATGGGCTTTGGTTTCTGCAGGAAACAGCACATTGCAGTGTGAAATATTTGCCAGGGTCTTATCATCCAAGTGTTGATAGGACCTGATAGGATCTGTTTTATTAGAACCCTTTGTAGGTCCTTTTCTATGTAGGTCCGCCCAGTGATCACATGGGGATGCTTCACTGATAGCCCAGCCTGGTTCACAGCCACAAGATGGAAAAAATACAGCCAAAGGTTGCCAAAAAAACAAAATTCAAGCCATGTTTTCTCCAAAAACGATGGAATTTAGAAATGTTCCATCCCATGGTTTTAAAAAATCCCATGGTTTAGAAATGTTTGGAACATCATTTAAACCCGCCAACCCAAACCATGGTCGAGACGTGCGGCCTCTCCATGTAACGCCGCCCGATGCTGGGCACATGGTGCCTGGCCCTGGCCACACGGCAGGGAGTGGACACGGGGGATTTTTGGTCCCCAAACACACAGGACAATGGTAATTTAATGGGGTGTAAAGCTGATATCGCTGATTTATGATAGCATTCGGTTGCTGAACATAAATAGCTAGGTGAAGTAGACATTGTTCATCGTAGATGTATCGAACTGCGTAAAAGGTTCCTAAACCAACAAACATAATTGGGTGGGCCCTCGGCCCTCGCCTTGTAGTAATATAGTATACCAAATTGCGATAATCCCCTGTGAGATTCGATATTCACCATCGGCAAACTGGCGCCCAACTGGGGTTTCATTTCATGGGATATAGCAGGATTTGTTGGATGAAAATCTGGGATCAGAGCCCTGTACGTCCGTTTCTACAGCAGTTTCGAGAGAGACTAGTGGGATTTTTGAGGGAAAAAAGATGGGAGAAGTAAAACATAGTAAAACTAATAATACACAGAGACCCCCACCTAGGGTCGATAAAATTAGGTATACTCAGTAACTCAGTATACTCCCAAGTAATGGGACGTCAAATGGCCCTGAGTCATGGTTGATGAAATTGGGATGGTTTATGGCCGCGGATCCCACATTGATGGGATATGGGATATGAATGGTACTATATATATATATGTATATGTATGAATGCTATACCAGTAGTACTCGTACCGCACAAGGCGGTGGCGGAAGTTTCAAAAATAGGAAACCTATAGGAGAGGTTGGTTGTCGTGAATCATGGATGGCAGAGCGAATCCACTGATGGACCGAAAGGTGGTTGAAGTTGTGTTTTTTGGAGTGGTTGCAAAGGTTGCAGTGGTCACCTCACCCACAACTGCTGGATGTAGTGTGGTGTAGTGCAGTTGTAGTTGTAGTTGTAGTGTGGTGTAGTGGATTTGTAGTTGTAATGTGTAATAAGTGTAGCGTAGTTGCAGTTGCAGTTGTAGTTGTGGTGTGGTGTAATTGGTGTAGTGTATTGTAGTGTTCTGTAGTGTTGTGTGCTGTAGTGTGGTATAGTGTAATGTAGTCTAGTGTAGTGTAGTGTAAGGTAGTGTAGTTGTAGTTGTAGTGTGGTGTAGTGTAATTAGTGTAGCTTCGTATAGTGCAATGTAGCGGTAGTATGCGGTAGTTACAATTGTAGTTGCAGCTGCAGTTGTAGTTGTAGCTGTAGCGTAATGTAATGTAATTAGTGTAGTGTAGTGTAGTGTTGTGTAATGTAGTGTAGTTGTACTTGCCTTTGTATTTGTAGTTGTAGCGTACTGCAGTGTAATTAGCGCAGTGTAGACGATATTGTTGTTCTAGCTGTGTCAGTAGTTGTTGTGGTAGTTGTAGTGTAATTGGTGTAGTGTAGTGTAGCGTAATTAGATGCAAGTAGTGTAGTGTAGTGCAATTAGTGTAGTGTAGTGTAGCGTAGTTGATTTGTGTTTGTAGTTGTAGTAGTAATGTAATGTAATGGTAGTTGTAGTTGCCTATCCATCTATCTATCTGTCTATCTGCAATCTGCAAGCTTGAAAACGAAGCAATTCTGCGAGACGTCCTCAACTTTTGAAGTTGATAACGTCAAAACTCAGCACTTCTGCAAGACTTCCTCATTTTTTGAAGTTGGCAACATCAAAAACGAAGCAATTCTGCGAGACTTCCTTCAATAATGGAAAATTGTGTGCACAGCTGACGGCCTCGTTGCGTTTTGTGATTTTTCTACTCCATGTCTCTAAAATATTGCGCCTGCCACGAAAAAGTGAGGCCAGGTCATACGAAGTGCCGCACCTGTCACGCAAAATCATCTTCGCAAAGCTGAAGATCTCATGCTGCAAAATGCAACCATTCTCAGGAAATCTCCGCCCTGATCTCCTAACACATCTAGCTTATGTGTCTCTTGTACTGCGCCTGCCACGCGAAAGACATCTTGCCATATGTCCCACGCCTGCCATCGGTTTAGGAAATGCTGCAAAAACCCTCACGTTTTGCTCACTTTTGACAAGGTGCAAAATCCCTTGCGCCTGGCATGCAAAACGACATCCGAACGTCCAAAAGTGCTCCGAACCCGTCAATTTTTTGCACTTTTGACTTCGAAATGTGCTTGGCAGCACAACGGTGTGCACTTTTTCGACATGTCAACTTCCAAGAGTGCTCCGAGACCGTCAGTGTTCAACGCTTTTGACTTTTAAATGTGCTTCGCGCCACAACGGCATGCACTTTTTCGACATGTCAACTTCCAAAAGTGGTCCGAACATCGTGTGCTTTTCATATTTTGACTTGGAAATGTGCTTTGTGCCACAACGGCGTGCACTTTTTCGACATGTCAACTTCCAAACGTGGTCCGACAATGGTGTGCTTTGTACATTTTGACTTCGAAATGTGTCTCACACCACAATGGCGTGCAATTTGTCATCTCTCATTTGGCCCGTGGCTCCGCACCCGCCGCTTTAGCGAGCCTACTTTTCGACCCTCCGGAGCCATAAATCATTTCACAGTGTTTCGCGACTTTCTTACCTCTTCCAGCACCTGGATTTTCTTTCTTCTGACTTTCTCTTCTTTGATCTTCTTTCTTTTTCTCTTCCCTTCCCTGACTCTTCCCATCTCTGCTTTTCATATGTCCATATTGTCGGAAATTTGGCTTCCAAGTTTCCTTCGATCAATAGGATATGAATTCTATACTAAGGGTATTTTTATTCATGATGAACTGAATAAAATTGGATATTATATACATCCTTTTAATGTGTTGTTGACAGGATCTTAATTAACGGTATGTTCATAATGTATGTCTTGGACATTAATGGGATGTCAATGGGTATTTCAGTCCTAGATCTTGACCCACAAATCTAAGTCATTTCGCGGATTATGCGGCTATACAGTTTTACATAAAATGAATAGGAGCTTAAAATGTGGATCCTAGCTCTTAGGGTTGAACATGGACCAAGAAAAGAAGCCTAAAACCGTTTCCAGGATGTGTTTTATAGCTGACGCGTTCAGGTTTGCAACTGTTCTGCGTGTATTTGGGGAGGCCGTTAAAAACTCAAAAAGGTATCAGAAAAGCTTCAAGTCACAATTTTTATCGATTGGGATTCTCCATGGCTCGACTTTTCTGCTGCTTTTTGGGTGCTACTTTACATGTGAGAATGAAGTGATTTATGGTTCTGGAACGTTTTTGGAATGTGGCGATGATGGGGTCAATGCTTGTTGTTTTCTCCAGCGACATGCTTTTGTGTGAGCGTTCCTGGGTTTGAGTTCGCAGGTTTTTCTCGAATCGAATAATCAACATCCAATTCCACCATCCAGAGGTTGATGAAGTCAGCAATTGCCGCGCCTTAGTCAATGTCTGATTTGTGCGCCATTTGGTAAGTGCCATGAGGAATCAGATCTAGATTCCGCCCAAAACATCCCAATTTTCGATGCCAGATATTCCCGACTGTTTTTTGTTGGTCGTTGCTTTGCACACGGTGTTTCGGCAATAGCCCTGCCATTGGATATCAAAAAAAAACTAGAGTCTAGCCAAAAGTTTAAGCCCTTCTTTCATGATTAGGGAATAGGTGGAATCCCAACCATTTATGGTCTATGGTTGGGTTTACCTCATAGGGTGAGAGTGATTGAATCCCAGGATACACAGTTTGGGATTACAATAGGGATAATTGCGGGTTACAGTAGTCATCAACAATGGGATCTCAGACTGTTGCAGATGATTTTCCGTACATCAATGCAGTCATAAGTATGGCGTCCCCCAGAGAAATTGACTTGGAACGCAGAAAAAAGGCAGAATCAGATTTGGAAGTCCATATAATGTTTAACATGGTTTAACATGTTTCAGGTTCCATGCTCATTTTAAGGTGCATTCACGTCATGTATGGTCCCTAAATGGTCCCTAAATGGTCCCTATGTTCATCATCGGTGAATCCATGGTGAGAGTTTTCGTTGATCAAACGTGGCTACCGTTGTCCAAAAAACATGGTACCCTCGGGTTTTGTCAAACGTGGCCTGGGAAATCCTCCATTTACTTCGATTATTTTCCCACTGGTTGGTGGTTTGGAACATTTTTCCATATATTGGGAACAATAATCCCATTTGACTTTCATATTTTTCAGAGGGGTAGGTCAACCACCAACCAGCCCAGCGAACGAAACATTTGAACACCTCCATTGCGGGGATTTCCCAGCGTGCCACGGATGGCACCAGAGGGTAACTGCTTGGAGGTGCCAGACTTCAGGGACCATAGGTGGGATATGAACCATTCCCATCATATCCCATTCACCATGGCTATGGCTGGGAATCCACGATCTCCACATGGCTATCAATAAATCAGCTATAAATGCCATGAAATCACCATGTTCCGATGATTAAACCGTTAGTTTCCTTGTGTTCCTGTCGTTTTCCCATGGTTTTCCCATGGCTTTAACGTTGGTTCCCCTGGAAAACGTTGCGCCCTTCGTCCCTAGGTCGCCAGCGCCGTCGCCGTGGCCCACGCGTCATATCACTGCCTCCCTGGAGCGGTGGAGCTGGCGGAGCGAAAGAATCTGAAGAATCCGCAGCTCGAAATCTGGGGAAAGTCACCAATCACTGGGAGTTTTTTTTGGTGGTTCATGGGGATACCCTCTGGTAAACATACAAAAAGATATTGAAAATGGCAATTTATAATGGATTTCCCCATTAATAGCATGGTGATTTTCCATAGTTATGTTAGTTTACCAGAGGGTATATTCAATGAGGGACTTTCACCAACCATTGTTTTTTTAATTATATATCAATCAATATATGTTTGGAGATTTTTGTGGGGGGGATTCACCATGAATTGATATGGGTTTATATCATCGGGGATATAATCATTTTTCGTATGAGGATTCACCAACAATGGAGATATAGGTGGGGATTCACCATTATTTTTTCTATGGGGATTAGCCATCAATGGGATACGGGAAATCATGGGGAGATGGCACCATGAATAAAAATATGGAATGATTACATCCACATGAAATATAGAAGATCGGAATATAGTACCATGAGTCTGTGGGAAAGAGTTTGCACCGAAAAATTAACAATGAAAAAATGTGATGGTGAAGTGGTAGATTTCATGTGAAACCATCAACTGATATGGGAACAAAACACAGGGATAGAATCCTTCACCAGTGGTTGTAATGGTTGGTCCACGTCACCGTGAGATTGAACGGAGAATCTATATATAGAGAATCTATGTAGAATCACTAATCATGTTCAAGTAATTGATGATATGACATTAAAAATGAAAGGCAAAGATCTACTTGGCGAAATTTAGTTACGTTATATTTGGCAAACATGAGGGTATAGCATGATATAGCAAGAACTTGGGGCATTTCACCCATGGGCGAAGGTTCAATGCCCCAAAACCCCCACAATGCTGTTGGATTCATCACCGGAGTCGACCATCGGCTGGGTAAAGTTCAGGTTGCGTATTATTCAGCTATCCCATATGCAAAGTGGTGACACGGCTGTGGTTTTTGCGTTCGACATTTTATTCAAGGCATAATTATTCAAACTAATTGGTTAGATAATTAATTGGATCATTTTTTTCGAACCTGGTGGACCTGGAGGCATTGACTTCGATGAGTTCAAAGATCTGCAAAAAATTGAGGCATCAGTGACCAATGCAGACACCTGATCACACGCCTTGTGGCACCGCGATCCTGGGTGATTCAGTGTTTCTTGGATGGGATTGCACCTTGAAAACAGCTATACCTTCGCAATCCGCAAGAATGACGACGGACTTCATCTGGCTGCTGATGGACCGAAGGGCTGCGTGTCTAGCTGTGGAAGCCTTGTAGGCTCTGATGATACATGATCATAGCCAGTATTGGCAGTAACATGCGCATATATGGGTATACACACATAAAGGATGTAGAGATATTTCTACATATTCAATACTTTGGGGAGCACTTCCAATTACTCAGTCGCTATCAGTCGCCATAGCGGGATTATATCCCAGGGAAGGGATCATTGCCCTGCACACCTCACCAGCAACTGGGTAGGAATCAGCCAGCCCCAGTGTTGAACTGGCACAATGGAAGGCGTTCACTCGAAGCGAACTATATGATAACATCTTAAGATGCAAATTCTGTAGAAATTACATCTTAAGATGTAGATTCTGTAGAAACTACATCTTAAGATGTAGCTTCTGTAGAAATTACATCTTAAGACGTAGATTCTGCAGAAATTATATCTTAAGATGTAGATTCTGTAGAAATTAATTACATCTTAAGACGTTGATTCTGTAGATTATTCTATAACATCTAATTATATGATAACATCTTTTAGATGGAATTTCTCCAAGTCCATTGGTTCGATTGCTTCGAGGCAAGGGGAGAGCTATCCTCTTGGCATTTGGGTGCCCGTCGCTTGGCTGCCCGATATTGAGGTGACTATTTCCAGAATTGGAAGGGCAAACCAATGGTAAAAACCATGGTATTTGATGGTAAAACCATGGTAATTTTCTTGGTAATTGAAAATTCCCTTAGTATTTGATGGTAAAAACAATGGTCAAAATGCTGGTGTTCGGCCATGTTCCCGTGAAAAACCCAATCCATTGATGTGTTTTGAGTGGGCAAAAACTGCAGTTGTTCAACTTATAGAGTTGATCCATAAGGATTGGGCTGCGGGCTATGCCGTCAGCGCCATTGCGCATGTCTTGATCGAAGAGATGCCACCTGGGCGGATTGGAGCCGGGATTGTGGAAACAAAACAAACACGTGGATCCCATGGTCTTTTTTGATATGTCATGATATGTCATGATATGTCCAAATTTTGAAGCTAGCCATGATGGATGAGCCATGAAGATGCCAAAATAGATTGTTCTATTCATGTTGGGGATGCGAACAGAGGGCAGGGTCACCAGCACCTGAGTGGCTGACCTCACGGTGATGGTGAGTAGCATCGACCAAGAAGTGTGACCGATGGTATGCTTGTGACGTTTTAGACAATGGCCTAGATTTGCAGGGAATGATGCTTGGTATGTTCAAGATTGTTCAAGTCTTTTTTGATTTTCGCCCTTGGGCCCTTGAATGAGAAATTATATGTGGGGATGAGGGGGCAAATCAGCACATGAAATCCACATATGCAGGGAAATGTCAGGTATCACATCCCTAGCACCTTTTGAGTCACCATTTCTGTTGTGCAATCCTCCATCAAATTGCTAGTTGCCTTCCTGAATCCTACCGTGGAACTTCAAACTGATGTAGCTTGGAAGATGTATTTACGCATTGGACATTGCAATTTTGGGGTTCCATATTTGTTTCCCAAGGCATGGGCAACGTTGCATCCTGTGCATAATTAAGGCACTCATAGAAATTCCATTTTTGGGGATCAAAGCACTGTGAAATCCCAAGATCTTTGCGGTGCCTGAACCCCTTTTTTTGGAATGAAACTGCCGTTTTTTTCCCAGGATCGAACCCCAAAATCTGTCAGGTTGGGCTACAACGTCGTGGATAAGGGCCCAGGGCCCGCCACGCCCGATGCCTTCTACGCTTTGGCAGGCACGGATGGTGAATCGCAGGCGAATAGGCCGATTTCTTAGCCATGAATAGGAAAAAAAATGATGTGGCAAACACAATAAGAAACCTACCATTTGGGCATGGTTTTTACAACCCATTGGTGATTTTGGGGCTAGTATGTTTTTTTCTTGCTTGTATAAAGACAGAGAGAGAGAGAGGGAGAAAGAAAGAAAGAAAGAAAGAAGGAAACAGCAGGAAAACACAAGAAACAGAAAGAGAAAGAAAGAAAAAGAAAGAGAAAGAAAGAAAGTGCGAGAGAGAGGGAGGGACAGGGAGGGAGAGAGAGAGATAGAGATCGATAGGTATCATATAGTATATATATATATAAGTAGATAGGTAGAACACACAGAAACGCATAGAAATACACAACAATTAAGAACTACACAAATGTTCAACGGCCATGTGTCCATGTTTGGCAACAATGATGGACACTCCAAGGAGGCCGCACCTTGGTGGAATGGGGCTGGCAAAAACATTTGTGAAACCAAGGGCTGATGTTTCCCATGCTGTTGGAAGACTTGATAAACTTGATACTTGATGCTTCCATATTTTCCTTGTTTCTTGAGTGTACTGTGTGTGTGGCTTTCTTTCATGGATACTCTAGTTTGGCCATGTCTGCTTTTAATCGCTCAAAATGTAGATTTATTCAACTCCCCAACGGGATGTAGCCAAAAGTGCATAATCTATATGACCTCGAAGACTATGCTCACAGTTGCCACCGATATGTTTGATCAATGAGTCGCACATGCTTGACTTTCGCAGATTTTGGATGCCTTCAACCAAACGATGGTCAAACCTATCCATATGAGCATCGTTTGGGGTCAAAACTCCCAGAAGTGGTTGAAGGATGTTGAAGGGAAATTTACAGGTAAACTCCGATATTTGGGCGTATAGTTACCATATGTTACCATGATTGCAACCGTAAAATGTCCCACACTTCCGTGGAAAAGCTTCACCATCAACATCCATCAACCTACTTGGCAGGTTGCGAGACGCCCACTGTCATCAACCGACGAGGATGTAGCGATTTGATGTAACTTGGCGGTGCTGCGCCCTGATTTGTGGGATGTTGGGGGGGTGTTATGTGGATACGGAATAGAATCAATAGATAAGTGAATGAAGACGCAAATTACTAGATGATGAAAAACACATGTAAATATAGTACATATATTAAGATAGATATTCATTTATAGATATGTATGTCTAATATAGATTTTCATACACATATGCACTGCAGTAATCCGCAAAACTAAAGCTCCAGCTGATTTCATCAGCCCTCCAAGGAGCATTTACAGCCACCTGAGTTTGGAGGGCTGGACCACGGCATATCAGAGCTCATGGGCCTCTTGGCGCTGAAGATGCTGCAGAAAATTTATCCATTCGAATTGCGATTTTTCTGAAATGTTAAAATAATTAATGAAGTGATATTATGAATTTCGATCAACCATGTCCCCCTACAAAAGAAATTGACATATTTCTGCCACTAATGATTCAACATTTTTTGCCACCACTTGGTATCCCTGTGATCATTCCATGGACTTGTTGGACTTCTTCGAAGGATGACGTCCAACGAGATTATCCAGCAACTGCACCGCTGAATCTGGGCGCCATGGGCTATGTTGGCCGAGTGCCGGGCAGCACAGAAACGCACAACGGGACGGAGTAGACCCAGAACTACGATTTAAGTATTCCTTTTTGTAGATGATTGTACCATATTGTACCTGCACCCTTGTGTACCATAAAATTATGGGAATTGCATGGCCAGATAGGGTAGTTTGTGTGGCACTGAAGCATGATCTCGTCACAGCAGGCACGGTGGTGACCTTGGTCTCGGGTTCTACACCATCGACCCCCATGAAAATATGCTGCAAAAATAGGTGACGGTCATCAATCCATTGTTAGTGATCAAAGAAACCTTCAAAGATTCCCAATAAACCAGTGTAGAATTATTTTTTACCAAGGCACATCTATTCTCCGATGACTTAGAAGTTCTAGTATTGAATCCCTTTCTCCTAATGCAGTAAACCATGGTAAACCCGCCCAGCAAACCCCCAGAAATGGTGGGGGTAGAATACTGGGGGGTATGCTGGCGGGCTTAGTGCAAGGTGAGGCTCCCCAGTTATGTGTGTTGATTTACAAACCGGTTATATAAATAGTTCGATACATCTACCATTTTTGATTCAATTAGTTATTTATATTATTTTATATTCACCAACTGATTGCTATCATAAATCATCTGTACATCCCATCACAAATCACCAGATTTCTCTTGGTGAAACCACCATTTTCCGATGGGTCTCACCGAACACCGTTCACGAGGTCGGCCTTTCTGACCTCCAAATTGCAGGAAGAGGCCTACTATTCGGCACCTCAGCTGCCGAAGGAAGAAGTGCCCGGTGCTGTGGGGGATCCTAGGTGAATTGAACGGTTAGTATTGAAAGTAGCGAGGTAGTATAAACACTCATAATTACTTTTTGGGCCAAACTGACCCAAAACTGTGGCTAAAAGGGCGGTAAAACCACCGGCAGAAGGGCTGGCGCAACTCAAGAAACCCGATTTCTTTGGTTTTGTGGCCGGCAAACTTAGCGGCAGAACCTGTGGTTAACTCTGTGGGAACGAAAGCCATGGCATTTGTGCCGGCAAGTCGTATGGCAGAACATCCGACCCATTGATGGACAAGCAAAATTAGGGGCAAATGTGCCGGCAAGAGGCCCGGCAAAGCGCGCGAACTAGCTCTGGCCAAGCCAAATCTACGGTCATTTTCAATGGCAAATTTGTTCAACGCAAAAGTCAATGAAATTTGGTACATGTTGGCACGTTTCAATGTGGAAAAGCTGAACAATGAAAATCGAAAATCAATATTGCATCCCCTCTTTCATGGGGTCACAGCAAACAAGATCTGCTACTCTACCAGGAAAGCCATCTTATTGGTGATTTTTTCCATAAGCCGACTTGGACAATGTCCGGGCACTTGCAAAAAACGCTTCTTTGATTGCTGCAACCTTGACAGACGCCTGGCAAGAACCTGGCACAATCCTAGCAGGAACCTTGTTGGCGG
>Ga0126342_10004981_pt1 | contig 22963 bp, 24 predicted proteins | sample Cyp1metagenome_FD_92528 | JGI IMG/M metagenome (GOLD analysis project Ga0126342, IMG submission 92528) | Coral microbial communities from Lord Howe Island, Old Settlement Bay, Australia - Cyphastrea 1 metagenome | ecosystem: Host-associated > Invertebrates > Cnidaria > Coral ...
ATATACATATATATATACATACATATATATATACATATATATATACATACATATATATATATATACATATGTATATATATATACATATGTATATATATATATACATATATATATGGGGAAATTATAATATTTCACTAACCTGAATTAAGGCCATTTGCGGATGATTTCCCTTATTAACCATGATTCCAGTGAGGTCGCAGTGAGGTCGTTATAATTTACCCATATATATGTATTGCAATTTTTGAATTATTTCTATCGATTTCTTGAGGCTGCAACACCCAACCCACCCGAAAAGCCCTGCGAACCCTTGCAGCTGTGTCGGAAGCGCAGGCGACCAACATTGGAAGACACCGATGGAGAAGCCTCAGCCGAAAGATTCACCGCTTGTACGTTGTTGTCTGGGAATCTGTAAGAACAGCAATGGGGATATGTGGGTAGATGGGGTTATACAAGCTACCAAAGCTGAAACAATATATCGTCTTTATTGGATACACTACATATTTGAAGCCCCAAAGCAGTATCCCTAGTTTAGGTAACCAATGAATATCCAAGATTATCCAAGTGTAAGGCTATATATCCCATAATATCCCTAATTTACCATCCGGTAATCAGACATGCCAATCAAAAATTGCCCATTTATTTCGTTTATTTTCCCATGAAACCCGATGTATAGCCACGTTTGATTACCAAAAGGATCCAAAAGGTATATCCCATCAATATTCAATCGTACCCCCAATGATTGAGTTTAATATTGGTTGATAGGATGGTGATTGTTGGGTTTACCACGTTATATCCCTAATCTAGGTACATTGATATTATGGGTTTACATTACTATTGTGGATTGTAAAAGTCCCCAATAGGACAGGTGGTATAGCAACCTATATTAATCCATCACCAACGGTTCTTTTTTTTGTGTGTGTAGGTTTAATTGCCCAATTGACATACATTACCTATCATTATCTTGGAGGATCATCATCATCATCATTGTCATCATCATCATCATCATGTTGTGATAATTCCAATATCAAACATGAGGTTAATATGATATAATGAATTATTTATCATAATATTTAATCCCTATTAACCCATACAATATGATATTCCAATATCATGTGATATTTCATGTTGATTTAATATGGAATAATATGGATTAAATGAAAATCTGGGAAACTATGCTGTACCCAACCCCCCCTATACTGATCCTAATTTTAAGTACAGTAACCCTCCATGTATGAGTTATCATAATCCCCACTAAATTAGGTAGTATAAGTCCCAATGTTAACCAATCAACAAGGCTACTTTCAATAATGTGGTTGAACCAATAGTAAACCATCCCAAAATCACCATTCCTATGGGTGGTATAAACCATCAATCCATATGGGTGGTTTATACCATTGCTTCACTAACATTAGATCATGATCATCATTACTTAAACATACTTAAACTAGTTCAATTGAGTTAACCAACTTATCAGTGGGATATCGCTCATTTATTAGTGGGAGTACTAGTACTATTGGGTACTATTATTACTATTATAACTTGCAGTAAACTTGCTATTATTTGCTATAACTATCGTTGGATACTATTATTACTGGTTTGATGGTATACCTACCCCTCTGAAAAATATGAGAAAGTCAGTTGGGATGATGATATTCCCAATATATGGAAAGTCAAAATCCATTCATGTTCCAAACCACCCACCAGTTTTGATTTTCCTATGTCAACCATCCATTATCATCCATTTGTAGTTGATTTACCCATTAAAGATGGTGGATCTTTCCAGTTGGTTATAAAACCCGCGCGCGTTCCAACCAGGGCCCTGCGTCAAGGCGCTTCCCGCCAGCACCAGCACCACTGTGGAGATCCAGCGCCGCCGCGGCAGTGCGGGAGGCGAGGCGTCCAGACGTAGCTCTTGACCTGGACGCCGAGATCGGGGCGTTTTGGCAGCGAAATGATGAGTCAGGATATGCACATGCATATCTTGTAATGTATATATAATTATATATATATACACATTTGTATAAATGTATATATATATATATAAACAGCATATATAGATATGATTCCTCATAATCATGTAGATATATATGTTAGGATCACAGTGAGTGTGTATATATTATACACAGTGTAATGGATTGACATGGACATGTGTTCAAAAAACAACCCGACTCTTAAATCATTAAGACCAGTGTGCCCTCAGTGGGAAATTCGCAGTCGTGAAGCGACGAAGCAAGAAATGGTCAAAACTAGTCAAAACTGCTGTTTTTTTTTCGCCCTCCAACCATCCCCCGACGTGACAGATACTCCATGCTTTCCATTCACCTCGACCCTTCCTCCTCACGACCATCCCATCCCAATCAGCTGGGTCTCAAAAATGCTGGACTCCTTTGGACCCAACAACCGTTTCCTCTGAAACATCACCTGGCCAACTTTGGGTCCATGACTTAGGAACCCCTCCATCATTGCTGGATACTACTGGCATAGAACTGGTCAATATCCCTATGTTTCGTGGTTGATACGTTGTTAATGCCACCAGAAATACAACATAATACTACCATTGCTGCTGTGTAACATACCCATCTTCATGGTGAAAATGGTTCATATCGCTTGGACATTAAACATTCCCATAGAACTCCCGTAAATGTTCCGTAAATCCGTAGATCAAGGTCCAAACTTGCCACACTTCCACGCCCCAATCGTCCCATGGTGCTTTCCAGGTGACTGTGAGAAGGTGGCACCTTCGGTTCTCGTGGCAGCAAGGCCCAAGTTCCTAAGACGGCCAGGGCGAAAGCCGCTTCCACAAACATCAGCAGCACCATGTGGTCACCTGATGGCTGAAGTCGGCGATTTGCTGAACTGCTGCTACGTTAAAGATGTTAAGCAACATATCCCGTCATGAGTATCATGAGTCAGAATTGAATTCCTTGTGGTAGAATTTAGCCAAAGATTCTCACTGGTAAGACTTACCCGTCCGAGTCTGATTCGGCTCTCCAACTGTTTCGCTGAGATGCACGTATTTCAATTGGGCCCCAGTGAAAACAGACCGACCCTAGACGAGGCCACAGCTGTACGACAAATTATACATTGTATCATATAAATACCAATACATATATATGTATATATATATATATAGATATACCTAGAAAACCAAGTTGCAGGAAAAAAAGGGGCACTAACGAAAGTGGAAGTTTTGGGCGCCACTTTCACAAAAGTGGCAGTTTCTCAAAAAGTCGAAATTTACCATCTCAATCATTTCCTCTCCAATCTCACACTTTTCACCTTTTTTCCTCACTTGTTGGCATCTGAAGCTCGCCAGCTCTATACCACTGTGTGGTGCTACGAACCAGAATGTGATCAAAGAACAACTTTTCATCCACAACTGCGTCACAGCTCAAACTTTATCCATCATCTTACCACACACTGGCCACAGCGATTTTGTATCGTTGCAGCGTCTTCACCTGCACCGTTTTCGATGCGACCTGTCTGCTCATCTGAGCCAGTCTGCCAACAAAATCCTCGTCCATCTGGCAACTGAATGCCAATGGGGACAATGACTCCACGCCAAGCTGTCTGTCGCGCATCAGTTCGAATCGGACTTCAGACAGCATATGATACTTAGGCTGGAATTTGAATCGGGTCAGCTTCAAAACCTTGAAACTGTACCCAGCCGCCTTCTTGAAGTTTGCGAGCAAATCTCGCAAGGAGTCGATCACAACATCCCGCTCATCATTAGTGAGCCAAAGTGAAGCCCTGTAAAGGGTCTTGAAAAATTTGCTCGAGGCCCGCAGGCATACCAGAATCGATTCGGTGTAGATGGCATGCTCCTGTCCTGGATCATCTTCAAGGATCTTGGCGAAGCGGTGCTCCAAAAAGTATGTCAAAGTCGTGGTGTCAGCACCCTTGAACCATCCCCTGAGTTGGAGCTCAAACAAGTTTGGAAAAGACATGTCAAAAATTGCCAAAGAAAGCGTCGGAAAATGTGATCTTTGAAAGCACATCGAGGGACGCTGCTGGGAACGACCACGAGTTTGCAAATCCCAAAATCGTCCGTGAAAGCTGCAGCATATGCAATGGTAAGGAGTTCTCCTTTGCAAACGCAACAAGCTGGTCATATACAGTGTCAATCCCAGAGGAAATTGCCATACCATCGATCTGGAGGTCAAACAAAGCTACCTTGGTTGAGAGACTTGATTTCAAAACGTGAAATGCGATAGCACTCGTTTGCCCTTTCCGGTTTGTTGTTTTCAGCACAACAACCTTTAGAACATGAAGCAAAACTTGCTTTGTGTTTGCAACTGCTTGCACATGGCGAGTGGCAATAGCATTTGCACATAGGTCCCCCATGACGCCTTTGTGTCCAACATGAAACGTGTCAATCTTGTAGAACTGTTCCCGCTTCGATGGGCTCTGGGGAACTTTCCTGCTCAGGGAGCTCGGTCTGAGCCAAGGCATTTCTTCAGTGCGGGCTGCCTGCATGGAAGTGAAGTCAAACCGATGGAAATTAAAACCGGGCTGCCCAGCTCGGCAGAGATGACAAATCCCTGCCGAGTCGGTTTTGTGAGCTTCTCGGCCGTGGTGCCTTGTCAATCCACCCAGCTTCGTCAATGCGGGCCAGTCGCCCTTCACCCCCAGCAAAGCCACGTATAGAGATGTCCGACGGCCTCCAAGATCAACCTGGGTGCCACGAGATCGATGCAAAATCTAGCTGAACTTAACTGGGCCCCGAAAACTAAAACGAAGTTCTTTTTTTTTTCCTGCAACTTTGGATTCTGTATCTGTAGGGCACCCTTTGAATTACTTTACTTCGAGTGATCCCCACCATGACATTTATATGTTTTGTTACTGGCAAACCTTCTGGCTTTCTATCTGACACTGACATATCTTCTGGCATTCTATCTGGCATATCTTCTGGCATTCTACCTGGCATATCTTCTGGCATATCTTCTGGCATTCTATCTGGTATATCTCCTGGCATATCTTCTGACATCCTATCTGGCAAATCTTCTGGCATTCTATCTGGCAAATCTTCTGGCATTCTATCTGGCAAACATTCTGGCGCCTGGCATACCTTGTGGCATGCTATCTGGCATATCAGAACTCATTCTATCTGGCATATCTTCTGGCATTTTATCTGGCATATCTTCTGGTATTCTATCTGACATGCTATCTGCCGTTCTATCTCGCATATCTTCTGGCATTCTGTCTGGCCGTTGAGGTCCAGCGGTGCTCACTGAGCTTGGAAGGTCCCAGGTTGAGGTCCAGCGGTGCTCACTGAGCTCGGAAGGTCCAAGGTTGAGGTCCAGTAGTCACTGAGCTCGGAAGGTCCCAGGTTGAGGTCCAAAGGTGCTCACTGTGCTCAGAAGGTTCCAGGTTGAGGTCCAGAGGTGCTCACTGAGCTCGGAAGGTCCCAGGTTGAGGTCCAGCGGTGCCCACTCCGATCGCACGCCGGCAGTTGAGGTCCAGCAGTGCCCACTGCGCGCGGAAGTTGGCGAAGAGTTGGCAAGGTGGAAGTGAACATGGGAGTGGATGCAGAGGTGGTGGAGGAGATGCTGGAGGACGAGGAGGAGGACGAGGAGGAGAGGGAGGAGGAGGAAGAGGAGGGGAAGAACAACTCTGACAAAATCTAACAACCCTCGCCTGGCAGGTGGGGAAAAAATACGTTTTGGGCGATCTTTCTTGTTTCTCCGTTGTTTTGACCATATATAGGTGTCCTATGGCTCCCACAAAAGTGTACCAGCATGTTGCCACGAAACTTCAACTGGATGCTCGAACAAATTTTTCAGATCATCAGCCAATGATTCGATCAGCTTTGTAAGCCGCACGGCTTGTTTTTTACGGTAGCATCTTCCCATGATGGTTGTGTACAAGAACCTGGTGGTAAGACTATTGCCCACAAAGTTGACTTGCTGCCCCCCAAAGCTCGTACCATTGCCAATCAATGGTTGTACACTTACAATCATCAACGGCCTTTTTTTTTGGGAAGTGCCCTCATCAGCATGCACCAGAACCGGAATAGTATGTCGCCGCCGGTCGGCTGAAACAGCATAGATCGGGTGATCAGGCTGCAGACCTTGAAATTTCTCCCAAAACATGGAGTATTCATCCAGCGAGGGATCTTTCACCAAATGTTCAAGTTTGTCATTCCTTGATAAGCAGTCAATCACGTCCCTGAATTTCAACACGGGATGTTGCCACCCAATGTTGACAAATGATTCCCGAAAGTCAGCTATAAGGTTTGCACGGGCGAAGTCTTCAAAAACACGGCTAGGATGCCCTGTGTCGTGCAATCTTTTCATCTTTGATAGCAGTTTTGAAGAAGCACTCTCTCCAACACCCAGCTCGATACAAATAGCATTTGCGATGTTGCAAACTGACGACTCGGGAACCTTTGTTTCACAGAGATCCCCAACAGAAATTGGTCACGGAATGACCCAAACAATATCTTAGACCTAAAGATATAGGGGTTTAAATACACAGAAAACAAAAGATAACCACAAGGGTTGGTAAATGAACCTTTGAAACATTTTTCAAAGGGGTCCAATTTTTTGGATTACTATTTGGAATAAGTATAGTGGGTTGATGATATGTTTCAAGGACATTTACCACCCCTATAGTTTACTCTTAATGCATATATAGCCACTCCTTTCGACACGGCCTCCGCCAATGCCTTGCCAACTGGCCCGGCAGTGCCAGCGCGGGGCTTCTTAGCGATGCCGCCGGCATCATCACCTGCGTTGGGGACAATGCTCGCTGACCATGGAGGTGTTGTTTTGGGGGAACACTACGTCCAAATAATTATAATATAACGTTTAACATCGATATAGTTGAAGATGAACCAAACAAACCTATACCAATCCCTCGGGGAATAGCCCATGGCATATGAAGGGGTTGATGACGGGACTCCTTCTAATTCAGGTGCGTTGCAATCATCCCCTTTTTTTCTTGTCCAAAACCAGGGAAACATTTTGGGTGTTGCTTTGAAAGGTAATGTATAAGATGGATTGATGGATTCCCCAAGAATGCCTGCGGACATCGTGAGCACACACCTTTCTTGATTCTTGCCACTTGTCTAGCGTCACACCCCGCCACTGATCTAATCTTGGCTGGTACGGCCAGGATTCCCGCAACAAAAGATATATTAGCAGTCAAAACATGACACGAAGGACATCATATATACATACAATACATTATATAAATTATACTTCAATGGGTTCCCCTTGCAGGCCACTCCAGCCAAAAGGATTATGAGTCGACCTGTAACTCAGTAACGCACACCCTCCGCTATCAACCCCTTCAGATTGGAAAAGTAAAGGGGCCATGAGCAAAATCTATGGGACCAAGGTTGGAAAATATGTTTAACATATTTGGGGTTGATGCGTATAGGTGGCTGCATCCCTCATTCAAAATGCTATTGCGATGCCAATGGCATCAGAATTGGGTCCACTAATTTGAACCAAATCCCAAAATATAAGCATTTACTTCCCCGTTTTCTTGGGCTTGGCGCCCGACTTGGACTTTGCCTCCGCGGCAGGCATCTTTGACGCCTTTTTTTTGGAAGGGGGAGGTTCTTCGTCCTCATCTTCCCAATCCTGCTCCTCTTCCTCCTCTTCTTCCTCACCTTCCTCATACGTGTGATCCTTCTTAGCCGGCTTGGACTTTGCCTTGCTGCCAGCTTTGGGCTTAGGCTTGGCCTCAGGCTGCTTTTTGAGGATAGTCCTCGCAATGGCCACGAGACCAAAAATACCGTTGTAAATATAAACATTCAAAAAGTCACGGCTTGAAACACAACACCCCATATATATATATGTATATATAGTCATGTGATATATGATATTATATATATAATATGATTATATATATATATAGAGGCTTTTGAATATCCTTAAACTCCCTGCGAGTACCCATTCCCTCTGTCCGGGTCAGCTTCTTGTGTTCCATTGCGGCGCGGCTGCACCTGAGGCCAATGTCAAGCTGGTGGATGGGATGATGCTCGCTGAGGACTGGGGCTGTTGAAAAAAAAACAATATAGGGCTCCAACGCCACTTCCACTTGGCGAAATTTTGCACGAAGGGTTTTGGCTTTCCTTAAGAAAACAAACCATGAGAATTCCGCTTGCATGGGCGAGAATTCCGTTTGCCAAAGAAGTTTTGGTAAAAAAAACACGTGGGCAGGCTAGGTTCTCTGGACTGATCTCCTTGTCAGCATCATACTCCGCTTTGAACGTGGCGATCTCGTCATGCAAGGTGAAGAGGGTCTTCTTCTGGTTTTCGATGGACTTGACCATCCTTAGATCCACGAATACAATTCTCTGGGGCATTCCCTAAATATTATACAACCCTTCAAACATCATTTGCAAAAAATATAGAATATGGTAGGGGATCTCATAAACAATTTGGTCCTATACTTGGTCAAATGAGTGTCTCGGCAGCTTCAGTTGTTTCCAGTTTGCTGAGCTTGTCCAACAAACCGTCCATTTTCACACTGGATTTCAAGATCTGGGACAACACTTCATCCGTGTTATAGATGTCCTGTGGGACTGGGCCATTAGAGTCAAAGTATGGGTACGATGGTTTTGACTTTGACGCAGGATTTGAAAATGCGATGTTTGAGTTTGTAACCCAGACCAACTGGACGAACAATGGGTCAAACAAATGGTTTTACCGAAAATTAGTCCTCTGGAATCTCATCAACATGTCGATCGGTCTTTGTCTTCTTGGCTTCCCCATTGGCTGAACTGGACTTGCGTTTCACTGATTGGGAAGCACCCTTGCTCACTGATTTGGAAGTAGCTTTGCTCTTGGCATCACCATCTTCGTCTGAAGAATCGCTGGTTTCCTCAGCCATCATGCCGTCATCAGAGTCGTCCGATTCCTCAGCATCAGCCGTGACAGGATTGCTGGGACGAGATGACTCCGAGATGGGACCAAGACCTTCAGGCACGGTTGGGAAAGCAGCGGAGCTGGGACCAGAGACTTCAAACTCCAAGCGGTGTTCCACTAGTTCATTGTGCTCCCGGTTGTACTCAACAGTGTCTTCAGTCTCCACCAAGTACTTGCTGATGTTTTCGTACTTGTCTTTCCTCTCTACAGGTATAACCGGGATTATAGGATTGAATGGCCCAGGGCTCATGCATTAGTTTTGGATAATGATTGTGAATATACTATATATATACTATATATATACTATATATATATATACTATATATATATACTATATATATACTATATATATATATACTATATATATACTATATATATATACTATATATATATATATACACTAGATCTATATTATATTTAATATATATACCTTTAGGTATGAAAAAGGACATGCCAAACCTCCCCAAACACACTCCGCATTGTCTCCTGACATGCGTGGCCCGTCTTTTCTTGTCCTCGCAGTAGGTCATGATCGCCTTGACTCTCTTCCTGAGCAGTGGCCCGGCTGAAAGGACGCATGGTCGTGGTGAGCGGGTGGAACATGATAAAGTATAATATCCCCATGGTTTGGAAATATATAATATATATACTATTATATAGCTTTGGGGTTGCCAATGTTGGTTAACTATTATATATAGAAATAGATAGAAATAGTACATATATATATAATGATATATATTATGTATAAAAACAGAAATGTTTAATTTTCATCGTTGCAAATAGAATCATATGCTGGCAAACATGAGGATCCAGCAGCGCTACAGTCCCTTATGTTTCGTGGTTTGTGCTCCCAAATTCTAGAAACCAAGTTTCGAAGAATACTTAAGCTCAGTCTTCATAGCTTCTTCGGTGTAGTACCCACCCCCCTGATGTTCCTTCCTCTGGCGGCGCTGTTGGATCCGCATGTCGGCTGAGCGCTTGAACATGTCCTAGGACGGGCTTGGATGGACATATACTTGATGCTATACATACAGGTATAATGACCCAGACCCCTAAAAAGCAAAGGGAAAAGAATTTGAGTGGAAAAGCGGTATATACCTGAACAATTAGCTAGTATCATGATTGCCATTGCAGTCAATGAATAGTTTGATAAGTTCTTTTCGCCCCGCTCCACCATCCAAGAATGCCGAACAAATTTCCTTGGACACCTTACGCTGGCCCCTCTTGCCAACTTTGCACAATCGACGGATTGCCTGTTCTGCGGCCTTATCCGAGATTTCCCTCTTGTTTTTTCCACCGATGAGCTTGACAGACCGGGCATCCTTAGGAGATGAAGGGTCGGCATTAGAAACCTACGAGTTACCGGGTATATAGAGACCAGAACCAAGGATAGGGATGAATCCTTTGGGGAAATTATAACATGTGTATGGGTCAATACATATAGTGGTATATATATATTACCCATTCATTAGGAAATAACTGTTGGATGACTTACGCTTGTAGACAATGGTCACATCCTACATTATGCTTTTCCAGTGGTGTATGTTCAACAAGAATGGATGGGGTGTAATGTGATTAAGTTAAACAACGGTGGCATCTATATAGTGAGTGTAGAAAAACAAAGTCTCGGGTTACAGAATTGGGTATATATATATTATTGATTTGACATTGGAACGTTGGGACCCACATTGCGACCTTTCGAACAATCAATAACTGTCATCTTGGGGGGGCAATAAAAATACCATACTTGGGGCCCCAACGTTGAACATTAAATGAACAAACTTGCCCACGCATTGGCCTAGACACACTGTTTGAAGGTTCCCCTGGACCAGTGGAGCCACCTGGTGTCTCCATCACTGCATCCCCGGGTGTTCCCCCCGACTGCACCGGGGCTGCTGCGGGCACCACCACCTTTGGGGCCGGTGTTGAGGGTGGCTCCGTTGGAACTGCGGGTGGCTCTGTGGGAACCACGGGTGGTGGGACTGGCAACTCAGCTGGCGCCTGGGCCGGCTCAGGTTCAACCTTGCCGGCTTCATCACCAATACCGACAGATGACATGGCCGAGGCCAGTGATGTGAAGTACTCCTGGGCGCGCCGGGGTGATCTTTCATGGTATAAAAATTATTTGTTCATTTACTGTATATATATATATGTATTTATATTTATATTTATACGTATATAAAAAATATAGTAAAACATATATATATATATATATATAATATAATATATATATATATAAAATCTATAATATATATAATATATATATATATATATATATTATATAACAAATAACAAAATATTATACATTTTACGACGTAAGATTGTGTAGGAATCACTTTGTTACATATCCAGAGGTCAGATGGGGAAACAAACAAGATATATAAAACATTGTAGAACTATACGGGGCACCCAAATTGCAAAATTAATGGCAAACCATCGGCATACAACAAGAATCCTGGAGAGAATCAGCACCCTGGGGGCTCGGCGTTGGCACTAGGTAATCGTCCACCCGGAGAGGTGAAGGTGACTCTAACTCGGTTGGGGTCAAGGGTTCTCTGACATCACGGCTTCTCATGTAGCTCTTCTGTTCCGGCGTCTCTCTAGCCAATGCTCGTGTTTTGGCACGCACTGGAGTCGACACAGGCCTTGAACTCTCATCATCCAAACAGTGTTGTGACTCAGGGTACAAGCCTTGTTGGTTGTCAGGGTATTCTGGCTCAAAAGACTCAGCCATGGAAAGCACAGGGACTTCATGTGTTGGAAGGTCTGCAGGTTGGGTTTCCACAGGTTTGTCACCCCCACCCTCCGCAGTAACCGCCTCTGAATGCATAAGGGCAACAGAAGTCACTGCATTCTCTGATTCCTTCTCCTTCTCCAACTCCTTTTCCTTGGCCTGAGTCTGCTCAAGCTGGATCTCCAATCGCTCCCGCAATTGTTGGGCAGCCTGGGCACGCATGGCTTATAATTTGTTCATATGGATGGTAAAGGAAAAGGTATTGCTATATAAATACCAAATGAATGTGTTCCAGTGGAGCCGGGAAACTTTAAGTTGCTCATCAATATCCATGGTCTCTTGCTTCACCTGCTGCCTTTGGTCATCTAAGTATGAAATACCCCTGCTCAAGGTGCTGCAACTCCACTGCCGGCTGCGCAGCTCACGTAACTCATCCGGAGAGATCATGGGTGAAAAGTTTCAGCCCCAAAAACCCTTGCCCTGGAAGCAAAATGCCTGCATATGGATGCTGAAAAAAATGCGCAAAATTGACAAAAACTCAGGGTACGGAAAAATACGCCACTTTTTCACGAAAATACGCCACTTTTTCACTTTTTTTTCACTTTCATTTTTTGTGATTTTTTCATTTTTTTGGAAGAAAAACGAAAAAATCAACTTAATCCCATCATTCTGCAATACTTTTTCCTCTCAAGCCCATTGTGTGGCGAAGGTTTGCGTTCAAATTTTAAAGCCATCGAGGGAGGTACTGCTTGATCTCCTCTGGGATTTCTGTGGACTTATTTCCGTACAGGTATCGACACACCTCTGGCATGTCAGCATCAGCCCACACGTCCTCCAAACCGCTTTGGAGAGGGCCAAGGTAGTCGTCCATCATGTCTAGCTTTTTTGGTACCTGCCATATATATAATATATATAAATAGGCACAAGTCCCACCCCCAGTCTTTTAAGATAGGATATTTGGGGTTAAAACACCAGGCCTATTCACAGATGAACATGTTACTACAGGAAACAAAAATGAAAAGCGTTGGTAATGTGGGACTGGAATTACAAGCACCTTGTGGTTGATGTTGATCCAAATGAATGGGGATGCTCCAGGTGTTCAATTCCCAATCAAGCAATCTGGGTTTCGGGCATCCATCAGCACCCCTACTGTAAGACATCCCCACATGTTTCATTGATTATATACCCCAAAAAATCACCCCAAGCCCGAGGACAATTAATATAATATGGGGGTTCATGGATTCCTTTTGAGTTTTAGGGTGCCCACGCTGCCATGCAGGCATCTATGTGTTCCAGCTGCATCAGCAGCCTGGACCCCCAGATTGGGCCTCAGCTGGGTTCTTCAGTGCCGGGAGGTCCTTCTTCAGGCTAGAGAACAAGCGTAGATAACGCAATCCAAAGCCCAACGGGTATTGCCTCAGACTGGGTGAATTAGCGCTGTTCCAACTTTAGACACACTCGAGATGGAATATTTATAATAAATTCCCAAGTCATGCATCAATAAAAAATGTGTTGCTAAATGCTACCTATTTGCGCAGAGTGCTTCAACTTGAGTCTTTTCCCGACAAAACGTGGTTTACCAGAGGAGTCCCGGTAGTGCTTCACCAACAATCCCTTTGCATTGCGCCGCTTGCGCGTTGACATTTTGAGCTGGTCCGTTTTGAAACGCCAAATCCTCTTCGTACTGGAAAAAATCACCGTCCTCTTAGGATATTTGGACCCCAGGAGCCTCATCCAAAAAGAGACACGCCATACCTCAAATCGATGGCTTCGAATGGACCGGAGAAATTTAGGGGTACCCGGAATACATATTTATATTTATATATTAGGGCCTAAAAATATTATAGTGTATCAACTTGTTAGGTTATTGTTGTATAATGTAACCACATGTTGGAAAGAACATATCGTCCAAGAATCTCGGATGACCTCAAGAAGTTGGCAGAACCGTGGGTGGCGGAACATAAGGCTTGTAGCTGGCTGTTCTAAAGTAAAATGACCCTGGTGGGCCAAGATCAGGTAAATCAGGAGGCACATCCTGGCCAGGGATTCATCCATCAACAACCTATACTTTTTGGGAAAGATATGTCAGAAAAAACGAACTTAACATCACCTGGCCTTGCTGTAAGAAGGTTTCCAAGGGCCACCGACTTAACAGAGATATCCCCTAATGGGGCCAGCCAAGTGCGGGCAGTCACTGACCGTGACAGCAGCACCCACGACGAACAAGGCAGCCCGAAGTGGACGATGACCTTCTTCTTGCAACGGAGTACACTGAGCATGAGGAGCCTCAGCAGCAAGGGGCTTGAGAGACAGATTTATATACTCGTAACTCAAAGTAGATGGCTCAGAATCTTGAGTTGCGCCAATGCGGGGGATAGATGGCTCAACTCCCATTCAAAACAGGTGAGCCATCTATGTCCCTAAAAATGACATATTTTTTGCAATCTTCTGCGCCGGCTTCCCCCCATATTTTTTCTCAACATCAAGCTGCCTTTTTGGGACATAGATGGCGCAACTCCCACTCATTCGCTAAAATCAGGCTGGGCACAACAGAGTCCCAATATAGCTTCCGAATGGCCCAGCATAAGCCCGAAATCGACCCAAAATTCAACCTCAACCGAACCATCCTTCCGTTGGGGTTGAAATTTTAGGCCCGAAAGCCGCCAGCAGAGCCCCAAATGACCCGACGAAGGCCCAACATAGCCCTAAAATGGCCCAACAGAGGCCCAACATAACCTCCAAATGGCCCAACATAAGCCCGAAACCGACCCCAAAAAAAAAACAAACCGAAAAATTTTCGGTTGGGGGTATTTTTTTCGGCCCGAAAGCCGCCAGCAGAGCCCCAAATGACCCAACAAAGGCCCAACATAGCCCTAAAATGGCCCAACAGAGGCCCAACATAGCCTCCAAATGGCCCAGCATAAGCCCGAAACCAAACCAAAATTCAACCTCAACGGAACCACGCGTCCGTTGGGGTTTAAATTTTACCCCCGAAAGCTGCCAACAGAACCCCAAATGGCCCAACATAGCCTTAAAATGACCCAACAAAGGCCCAACATAGCGGTGGTTTTGCCTCCTGTCTTGGGAATTGGCGGAACTCGTTTTATGTTCCAGCTAAAATAGCGCCGTTTTCTTTCTCACCGCGCGGTGCCATCTTGTGGGTATTTTGGTTTTTGAGTTGAGCCATCTACTTTGAGATTCTTGTATATACAAAGGTTTTCAAACATATATGTATATACGTATTATATAATATATAAACGATACAATAACAATATATATATATATATAAAAGAAACACACACACTATCTATAATATATATATATACACTCCTGTGTCAGTAAACTGCCACTTTCAAGTGAGGAACGCCATTCCTGCAGGTGTTGCCATATCAAGGGGATTGGTTTGACACGGAAGTCCTCTTTTCTGGGCATACGGTTCCCAATCCAAGACGTCAAACGCCCCCACTTGGAGGCCATCTCCGAACCTCAAGCAACGGCTCAAGAGTGCCTCGCCACAACAAATCTCCAGAGCATCCCAGACCTGACAAATGCAGTGGAAAGGGATGTGACATACCATGTGTAAATTTTGATTTCCACCCTTTGGGGTTTCATTTCAGTCCTGTTTTTTTTTGGGGGTATAACGGCAACTTGAAAGCGTGGACCCACTGGGGTGCAATATGGTGCAATTAAAAAACGATTTGCAGAGCAGGGACTTCATGTGGAATTTAAACACCGTTTCTTTGGGTAGATTTATTTGGAATATCTTGGGTGGTGGCTTGTGCAGATGGCCAATGATAATTTCATTAGATAGATATAGATAGATAGATAGATAGGTAGATATATATATATAGGAGTGTCCACACCAGAACCGGCCTCATCGAGCTGCACGTTGCGAGTATAGAAGAGGATCAGGAGGCACAGTAGCAAAACCTGTGATGCAAACAGAATCATAACATGCGTGGGTTATAAAGTTAGGGTGTGTGTGTGGCAAATCCCTTATTATAGTCATGGTTTCCTGTTGTATCTTCCTTGGAATCCCTTTGACAACCTTACATTGGATATCGAAATATAATATGATATGGGTATGTTATGTCTCAAAATGAGGTGCCCTTTCCTCCTCTTTAAAGAAAACATTGTGGGGGACAAAACCATCCCCAAACAATACCCCTGGCAGGGATAATTTTTTGGGGCCAAAAAGGGCACCTCATTTTGAGACATACCCATATCGAATTTGGATCCTTTGACAACATGTATGAAATTAAACTAAGACAGGCAGGAGTGATGCAGTTAAGAAACACCAGGGGCACGAAGTTCCAGTAGCCGCCGGATAAAATGCTGCCTCCTCCCTAGAAGGTCCATAGCTATATGTTGGAATCTCTCCCAAGCTATTTGTGAGGACACCTTTTTGATAACGAAAAGGTTTCAAGGCTGCGGCATATACCTCCACCCGGCTGTTCCCAGAAACTCTTCAGCCAAGATGTCCAGCAACAGCAACAAAAACAGTTTTAGACCTCCCAATGGCATTCACTTAGGTGAAGGGGTGGGAAGCGCACCTGGACTTTTCCGCTTGGGGCCCAGATGCCGGAGCCTCCAAGCATTGCTCATCAGGATAGCAGAAGCCTGCAAGCGGCAGAGGCGACCACCAAAGGTTGAAGTATATCCGATAAATTTAGGTTTAATGTTTAGAAAAAAAGGTTGAACCTAAACTTTGGAAAAGGGGTGTTTGTCCGCAAGAAAGACAGGGTCATGGACTTCCTGCAATGTCAACACCAAGGTACTACATGCATGGCATAGCCCCGAAAGAATTACTTATATATATATAATATTTTATGTTGCACCTTTCGTGGGATGAATGCCCCTTGACTTCCCGAAAGAACAACTGTGACTTGAACAGTGGAAAAAATTGGCCCCGTTTTTCCGCACACCTTTGCTGCATGGCTGTCAACGCAGGAATCGCACCCTAAACTGCTCACCCTTTGGTGAGTAAGTGTATCATATGAGAACAGTCCCAGGTCATAGTTCTTGGGGACACACTTGCATATCACCATAGCAGTGATCAGCTCCGATCCCGCATTTTCAAAAGTCACGTGTGGCCGCCCAAGCAATTTCAAATGCATGCGCCGTAAAAATGCTTTTGCAATATAACATGGTAAAGAACAGTTTGGCAAGGATCACCCTGCCTTTGGCCCACGTGCGCCACATCTCCCAACCATGTCTATACATCGCGTTGCCTTTGACCATTAGCTGCGCGTCCCGCCCGATTGAATCAAAATACAAACATGGGCCCAATGTCATGTTAACTTTCTTAAGATAACATGCGGGGGAACAAGCAGCCCAATATATACTTTGAAATCTAACTGGAGCGGCTGCATTTGTGGGGTCTATATCCCGGTCGTTTGCAAGTTTTGCACCCTAGTGCTGCAAACCTGCACCGGCCACATCCAAAACGGCGACCTGATCCAATCCCCTCGCCATCTGGCTGAGGCTTGTCATCAGTCTGGTCATCAACGGCTGGCTTCTTCGATGCACGAGGCTTCCTTTTGGGAGCCGTGCTCTTGGGCTGGCGTGGCTGGGATTTCATGGCCTTCATACTGGTTTTTGCTTTCATGGCCGGCTTCGGCTTTGCCTTGGCCTTGGGGGATTTCTTGGAAGCATACTTGGAATCGGGGTTCTTTTTGGGACGCCCCCTTTTCCCAGTACGGGAACCACGAGTTGAAGCCCTCAGATCAGCTTGCTCAGCTGGCGTCACACCATCATTGCCAGATTCATCAGGGTCCTCCTGCAAGGGAAATGGTTGAGAGGATTTGCCTCTGCCCCAATAATTAGATAATATTTTTTAATATGTATATTATATATATATATATATATTATCATGTTATATTATTAAATTATATGGTATATTTTATTAAATATTATATTGTATATTAATATTATATATATATATTGATTTATTTATTCATTTTATATGATATATGTATATCATATATATATATACTTATATGTATAATAAAACAATATATATATATATATTAAATGACAATATATATATTGTACATATTTTTGAATATTTAAATATATGTGTTATATATTATATATATAGGCTTTGGAACCCACAAAAGAAGGAATAGCGTATGATGGGTATGGGATCTCTGGGATTATATGCCGTGGCCTTGTCGGGCATAGCATGCACGGAACGGTCGGCATTCCCATCACCACCATGGCCACCACCATGGCCACCACCATGGCCATCCATATCCAAAGGCAATGTATCAACCTGCAGGAAAGTATGATTACATTCTGGTGATATTCTATTGGAAACACAGAAAAAGGATCCTTTTTCATGATTTTTGGGGGTTTATTTTTGGGCCCTTAAGTTTGGGGGTCAATTTTCAACCCCGGGGGGGCCTCATCCGGATTGACCCCAGGAGGGAATGCCGGCAGAATATCCGCCTTGATCTTCTCAGGTGAATCATCCACCAAGTCGACAACTTCACCTTAGACATTTTTAGAGCCGGGGATAAAATCAGGAGGGCTCAACCCATCTTATTCGAATCCCGGCAATCTAAACTTGTTTATTTTGAAAAGAGCTGGTTCTTATCAAATAAATAATCTTGTAAACAGCAGTGGTATTCCGGTATTGAATAGCAAACAGAATCAATGGAACTTATCCCCATGAGGTCCCTGCTACGTAAGACAGATTGCTTTGTTGAGATGTATGTATGCATGCCCGTATTTATAGTACAATATCAAAACAATATTTTGATAGCGTGTATACTATACAGTGCCTTTATATAGTTGGGGGTTGGACCTTGCAAATGAGAGACCTTCACCACGCGACTGCGACGTTTTGGACCTTATGGCTGTGAGGGGTTGGTTTTGTTTTGACTACCGGAAAGGAAATAAGTATGAGTTGAAACTCAAACATATATGCTGTTGGTGTAGCAAATGAGGGCCCTACGAGATCTGTTTCATGAGCGCGACAATCCGAAGGTTTTCTTGATGCAGTTGCTTGGTCTTGGGATCTCGCCCCGAACTCGACGATTTCTTCCCACTGTCACTTGAAATCAAACCTGCATCATACTTCTTGGTAGGCTTCATTGGGGTCTCCTCCTTGGGCAAAGACTTTGGATTTGGTGGTGATTTGGGTGGAGAGTTGCGACCTTTGGCCTTGGCTTTGTTACCTTTCTCTGTGGCCTTTTGCTTCAGCTTGTCCTTGATGACCTTCTTCGGGGATGGTGTTGGCGTAGGAGACTTGCTAGGCGAAACCTTCATAGGGGAAGCCTTGGTGACCTTCTCGGGGGTGCATTTCTTTGTTGGCGAAACCTTGGTGACCTTCTGTTTCTTCTTTGGCGAAACCTTCTTGGACTTGCATGGTGGTTCATCATCCATCTCATCATCATCATAGTCAGCCTCAACTACCTTCTTGATCTTCTTGTCACCTTTGGGCGGGGAATCCTCCGCAACATCTTCCCACCCACCCTTTGATTTCGAACGGGTAGGAGGAGCGGTCTCTTTCAACTCCGCAATCTTCTCGAACAACTTCTTCACGCCCTCGTCCTAAGCACAAGGGCGGCTACCCGGGGATATGTGGTAGAGGGGCTTTTGTCTTTCAAACAAGAAAAATTAAAATCACCATTTCGGGAAAACCTGTTTTTGATCTCAGTGGACGCTTAATAAACACGAAAAAACAATCTTCAAAACTCAAACCTTTGAACTTTGAACCGTATATATCATGTTGTTGAGCTAAGTAACCCGGGGGGTTTGCTTCCTGCGGGCTGCATCTCTCTGCCGACGGCACGCGAATGTCATCAGGCGTCTCAGGTTCCAAGCAACGCAGTAGTTTTCCCTTCCCTCCGGGACGTATCCAAGTTCATCATGCAAGGCCCCAACCTGAGGGTAAACATTGGAATGGATATGCCACCAGCACAAAAAGAAAACGTTATTTGTGTTCAACATTACCCCTGCGAATCTAAATTTGAAGATTTTTTAAAAAACCAGGCCTGTTTGGTTAGAACTTCAACAGGTTGGCTCTGCAAACCGTACTCGTCAAGAATGGAGAGCAAAGCTTGGTGATTCGCTTGGAGGGCTTTTGTGCATATGATCAATTCGCCATCTTCAGACTGCTGCAGCCTGACCCATTCCCTCCCCTTACGGATCCTGCTGCGGATGACTGGCAGCTTCTCCAACTTGCGCGCAAGCCGGTTCCGCTTAACCACATCCGCTTTGGTTTTCGCCATGGGTTTTGAACCCCAGAATTGAGCCGTAAAATCTGCAATGCTGACATGTCTGTCTATAGATGGCTACGTTTTCTTTTGGGCCATTTCTTTTCTTTCAGGGGGACCCTTGGTAAGCCAACACCTGTTGGATTGGTCACTGAATTGACCAACCCATACACCGGAAGTCCCCGCCTTGGCAGGAAAAGATCTTGCAGATCAATGCGCCAACCTGTCATTGACACGTTTCTTGCAGGATAAAGGGTTGGTGGGTGAGAGGACGGCATAAAGATATATGAATGAGATATGTATGTCAGTGATCTTGGACATGCTGTTTATATTAGCATGGCTTAGGGCCCTATGGCCTCTTATCTTTGCAGAGGAAATCATACAGAACATCGGTAACAGCCCAATATCTATAGCCATAATCATAATCGAATATAAAACATATCATTTGCCTTCCAGAAATAGTCCAAAGCAAAATCGGTGGATCCCAAAGTTCGTATCCATAAGCTCACCAAAGAATGTGGAGATTGGATGGGGGTTTTATTTTTCAAAAACATGGGCATGGTATAGACCCCATGCATGGCTTTGGCCTCCGAGAAGTAGCCAATCGATAACCATGGATGAAGAGCTCCTGGACCACATCTCCTGGATGCGTTGGACAAGCTGGAAAATAAAGCAAACATGCATAGAGGGGTGGTCCAAATATACTTTTGGATACAGAACTGCCACACACGGTGGCTCATTGCAGCTGAAAAATCAACCATGTGTGGGGGAACTTGTTGTGAATGTAGCTTCCGTAACAGAGATTAAGCACCCCAAAATATGTGATTGTAGTGTCCCGTGTGTTTAATGGTGATGAAGTTGGTTTTCTCCCTGGCATCATTCCCTCCACACCGCCAGTGGGCTCTCTCCTCCAAGGCTTCTTCAGAAATGAGTCCGACATTGAGCACGGCGCTGGGTGTCAGCGACGGGGAAAGTGATATTAAATATGAATATGCCTGGTGTGATTCCCTGAATTTATTCGACAACATATATGTTAGAAAACAAAGGGTTTAATTTCCAATGTCTCTGTCCAAAAAACATGATAACTGTTGTTTGGATCCCTTTCCCCTTGATTTGGGATGATTTAGGTAGTATGGGGAAGATATATTCCCATTCAACTTTTACTTGGCTCATCAGGAAAAAGAAGGCTGCAGCAACGGGCCCCGGTGGACCCCAAGAAGATAGCTATAATCCCAGATTCAGCCAAAGTGGAAGTTTTTTACCCCAGTGGCAGAAATTTCTGCCACTTTCCCAAAGTGGCATGTTTTCTGAAAGTTGCCTATAATTATAGGCTACTTTGGCGCTCTAGGTATACATATTATACATACAATTCCCACACCCAATCCGTCCAATTGTATCCAAAAGACCTATTCACAGTTGCCCCCAAGACCCCAAAAAGGCGGAACATGGCCAAGAGCTCCCGGCTATGATGGTAACCCTTGGGTTGGTGATTTACCCGGCGCAATTTCTGGTGATAAAAAAAGGTCCGACGTACGTGCCCTTTTTGTGAAATATCTCTAAGTGTCTCACGATGTGGGCTTAGTCCGGCTATTCATGTTTTTCTGGTTCGGACTCAGACCCTACAACTCTAAATTACCATATGGGTTTGTCTGAAAAGAAGGTCCTCAAAAATCCAACAGTTTGTTATCATGTTCCCCCATTAAAGTCGCCAATTGCAGGGTAAATCCAATATTTTTCAGACACACAAACATAAATGATCATCATTATCCATTAGTTAGATCCATGTGGTTGTTGGCAAAATCACCATGTTTCAACACGTTTGATGTTTTTTTATCCGCCATATCAACCTAGTACATCCCAGATGTTCATTGTTGGATTCACGTGTTCAACATGTTCGATGGTATCTCGGTAAATTACGACTTGCAACAATTCACTAACCTGAAATAAGTTGTTTTTCCGGTGGGGTCACTATAATCCAATCCCCTAATATTCAACACCCCCTTAGATGGTCCCAAATATGTGATGTCATTCCTTATTGAAGCATTGTTTCTATCAAGGGTGCTTAATTTGAACGGGGGAAGGGAATTATAAGATTAATCATCCACGACTTATCCGTTAATCATCCACTGTTGTTGGCGTATACCACAAATTATCAATCACCATGATTATTCTGGTTGGTGGTTTCAACCCCTTCTGCAAAATATTAGTCAGTTGGGATGATTATTCCCAATATATGGAACAATAATCCAAATGTTCCAAACCACCAACCAGTTATTAATTGCATACGTAGTATTATCAACCATATCAACCTAGAAAAACATGATATTAACTACCCAGTAACTTCTTGATATTCATGCTTAAACATCCACGTTTTCACCATGTGGGCGATGAGTTTTCATGCTCTGATCCCCACTTCCATCATGATTAGAACCATTATTAACCAACTAGAGGAGTTGTTATTAACCATTATATACCATTATTAGCCATCATTAACCACTACTAACCGTGATTACTCATTATTGACCACTATTGTATAGCCATTATTAACCAATATCAACCATTATTTATACCACTATTTATACCATTATTTAACCATTATGTATGATTTATACCACTATTAATCACTATTAACCACTATGAACCATTACTAACCCCTATTAACAATGCTTAACCATTATTGACCACTATTATATAGCCATTATTAACCACTATTAACCATTATTTATTAGCCATTAATCACGATGAGTTTCGACTCCATCCCAGCGTCTGTTTCGAATCCCCAGGGCCAGTAGGAAGCCCACGGAGGGCCCAGACATCTGCACCGCGTAGACGGCGCTGGTGGCGATGCCCCGCTGCGAGGCCGGGAACCACAGCGCCGCAAGGGCGGACGGCGTCACGCAGTTCATGGGCCCCGCTGCGCCGTTCAAGGCTTGCCTGAAGCCCCGGATGGCGGAGTAGGTGGAGGAAGTGGTATGTATGGATGGATGGATGGATGCATGCATGTATGTGTGTATATAAAACATAATATAATATAATATAATATAATATAATGTATAATATAATGTATAATATAATGTATAATATAATGTATAATATAATGTATAATATAATGTATAATATAATGTATA
>Ga0126342_10004982_pt1 | contig 22963 bp, 18 predicted proteins | sample Cyp1metagenome_FD_92528 | JGI IMG/M metagenome (GOLD analysis project Ga0126342, IMG submission 92528) | Coral microbial communities from Lord Howe Island, Old Settlement Bay, Australia - Cyphastrea 1 metagenome | ecosystem: Host-associated > Invertebrates > Cnidaria > Coral ...
GCCGAAGTGCAGTTGGGATGTCTGGTACATGAAAAAAGCGTCTCATCAATCTTGCGAATCACTTGGAAAACCCCAGAGATACGAGCATCGATGGAGGGATTTGGGCACCCGAACAAAGGAAGAACCATTGCGAGTCTACAGTATCCCAACCTTCAGTGCTAACGGGCAAACCTCTGGTAGGCAATTGGGCCAATGCCTATAATTATATATATATATATATATAATTATATATATATTATGTTCTTTTGATTTACCGATCTAAGCAAAGTCCCACCCAAAATAGTGATAAATTACAAGCTACTTTTATATCCAGTTGCGGGGTTACTTGATTTTCGTTGCGTATATTGATGGGGCTGTCATTGTTTTATTAATAGACCGAACACTTCTTTGCTTAACTTACCAATCGTTGGAGATGCTGTTCCACATCCGTCGGCGAACCTTTGAAAGATGGCCATAGATGTTGCGGTCATATGATGGGCCCCTATTCCCCAGTTGTACATTGACATGCAAATTTGGAGAACACATTGGGGAACATAACTTATATAAGGACAAGTCATAGAGAACCCCCTGAACATGATCAATAAGCAGTGAATGTTCCACATTTATGTGTCTGTATAACAAGTAGGGGCCCATCAGTGTAGGAGTTAGGATTCAGCAGTCAGCCAAAGTTTGCTGGATGGTTTCAAGAAATCCTGCGCGGCGCTTCAGCTGTGGGGCGGCGGGCGGAAAACTGGGTGTCTCAAATATGAATTTCCATAGATAGCAACCAGGATGGATCAGTTCTGTATAGTTTGACTTGCGCAAACTCATGACATGGGCCTGAAAATGGGCTACACCCCCAACATGATGAGAACCCAGACAGACCCACATGGTCTCCAACCCCTGGCCACCTATGGCTGTGTCTGAAAATAGGTTGTATACCATCTATGGCCATCAAATGATCAGGCAAAATCATGTCTTTAACCGCATTTTTTTTTCTGAATGTTTGACATTGTCAGACAAACCATTACAAATCATGGTTTCTTGCACCTATGTGGTGGTTTTTTGGACACTGATGGACCTCAAAATCATCCAAGACTGGCTGATGTCAGGCACCCGACGCGGAGTCCCCCCTTTGCGTGAAGGACGGGAAGTTGGAGGTGCCGTGCGGCTGAAACAACAGATGCGATGTGACCAGTGGCTCCCAACAATGGGACTCACAACATTCCCAAGCAATTAAAAAAACCATAAAATCAGATCAGTTGAGCTGCTTAGCCATTGATTTGGGTGATGCCGTGACCTATACCTCAACATGAGTAATGGTGAGCAAAGGGAAGATTCGGAGATGGGCCTGACAGTGTTGTGTCATTTGAGGATTGGATGGCATGGACAGGAACCCAATAGATAGTTTGGGGTTTAGAAGCGGCTACTCCAAGAATTCTGTGTACAATTTGTTTGAGGGATATTTTGGGGGGTTGGAAGAACAGAGAGAATGTGACAAGATGAACATACATGATACAAATAAATCAAATAAGAGGCTGAGTCCAGTATCATGCTATCACTATGAACATTTTTCAACTAACAATCATTGCATCAACTGAGTTACTGTATCATAACAACGATGTAAACTGAACTAATTGTCATTTAGTCGCTATCATTATATATCATTGATCTCGGCAAGTGATTTTTTTGTATATAGCCCAGGAGCCATTCCGGGTAAACCTCGGTTTGGTAAATGATGATCCACCCAATGGTTGCACTTTGTTTCAATGTTATCCAGGGTAAACTAACATGGATGTGGCAAACCAATGGTTTCCCTAGGAAATCAAATAGTTGGTTCTCCACATCACTTCATGGATACCCTCTGGTAATTTAACATAGCTATTGAAAATGGCCATAGAAATAGTGGATTTACCCATTGAAAATGGTGATTTTCCATAGCTATGTTAGTTTACCAGAGGGTAGATTCCCCATAGCGATCATAGATGTTGCCTTTGGCGTTGGAAGATGGTCCCAGCCCGACTGCACTTCGCCAGGGTCTTGTCGCAACGTCCTTTGATGTGGTGGTGCTCTCTCTAGCAGCTCGAAAGAACGTGGGAGGAGCTACTACCGGCCTGGTAAACATTAACGAAAAACTATGGGAAATCACCATTTTAATGGGTAAATCCACTATTTCTATGGCCATGTTCAATAGCAAACTGTTAGTTTACCAGAGGGTATTTTGTGTCTGAAAATATTTGGTGAAACGGATACGAAACTACACTCATCTCAATATCCCAGCAATATCCTACTAGATATATCATGATATATCTACACATCAGATCCATTCATATTCATTCTTGTTTTTAAGAACTGAACCGGGTGAAGCTGCCATCCCGACAGCTAGGTGTTGTCCTTCCTCCCCAGCCCGGAGAAGCGCATCGAAATGGTGGTCGCTTGGTGGATCGTGGGGATGAACTCATCCACATTTGCGATGTACTGAACAACGACAACAACAGCAACGACAACGGCAACATGGATTTACTCAACAACAATAGGGGGTTAACCAATGAACAATGGATTAGGGCAATGGAATTTAATCATGATTTATCATCATTCTAGTAAAAGGACTGTAACCGTGGGTATACCCCATTTCTGGACAGACACATAGATATGGTGACGGTGGTTCCGTTGCCTCCTCAGCTGTTGAAGAAAAGAATCAACCTGGCTACATGTTCAGTGAAAGAGGTAGTGTGCATGACTCGGGTTTGAGGGTACCCTCTGGTTATTTAACATAGCCATGGAAAATGGCCCATTTATAGATGGTTTACCTTTTAAAAATGGTGATTTTCCATGGCTATGTTAGTCATAACCAGATGGTAAATGTAGAGGCAGGCAAATTGTATACCAGCAAGCATGGTCCAGGAGAGGGATGTTCCATCCTGCAAGAAATGGTAGTACTGCACCGTGTGGCCTATGGTAGTAAGCTTTCTATTTGTCTATTGGAAGTATAGCCCAACAGTTAGCCTAGTTGCAAACTAACTTATCATGAATTACATTTACAATCATATGAGTCACGGTCAAAATGTTTGAACAACTACTTTAGTATTGCAGGATATTGCACGAGTCTTTTTTTCAGAGATGTGCACATATTATATATGTATATACATATATAAATATGCATACATATGCGCATATATATATATATATTGTCCTTTTTGGATGGTTAAATACTACTCACAGCTGTGCTGATGGAATTCCGTGGCCACCAGTTTCAAAAAGAGATGCGGACATTTTGGCGTTCAGGCGCCATTCGAGCTCCACTCTTGGCGTACTTATGATTTTTTTTACGGCCGCCATTCAAATTAAAGAATACATTAAGACATATGTGATACTGATATATATATATATATTTATATCCCATGGTCCCCCAAAAAAGCCTTCCATGCCAAGGCATGCTTTGTTCTATCAAATAGTTCCCGTTCTCCAGTCCCCAGGCCAAAGCGCGACAGTGTCTGCGAGATCATCGTGGGTTGCTCTTTGTGACCCGGACGGATGGCGCGTATCCAGTTTACTGTTGTGGCTACCCTCTGGTAAACTAACATAACTATGGAAAATCACCATTTTCAATGGGGAAATCCACTATAAATGGTCATTTTCAATAGCTATGTTAAATTACCAGAGGGTATGTAGAATGTAGAGTTGGTGACCTGATTTGTGGTTTTTAACATGGCTGATGAATGTTGTTGATTGGTGGCTTCGCCATTCGCACTTGTGGTGTTATCATGTGTGCGCGGGAATCGGACATCCCATTCATCGAGGTGGTGGAGGGTGGCTCTGCGATTATGGAGGGAAATTGGTATCAGAGTCTTGGCTCCAATCATCTGGAGATATTTTTTTTTTACTATCGCCCGAAAAAAAAAAGGCCAAAGAAAAGCATGAGATGCATTGTGTATATATTTTTATACATGACCTGATATGATATATGATATTTGATATCTGATTATGTTATATTGACTAATATATGGTATTTGATATGATTGGGATACCCTATAGCCCTATTTTCGGGACAATTTCATGTTTGATTCGGCAACTATGCAGGCCTTTTTTTGTGGGGGTATGATCCATTCCAGAGGCCTTACAGATTTCGGCATCTGCAGTTTAGGTGCCTGAAATCCTGGAAATTGGGCGATGGGAACGTTTACCCTCTGGTTATTTAACATAGCCATGGTATAGATGGCCCATTTATAGATGGTTTACCATGGCTATGTTAAATAACCAGAGGGTACAGGAATCTCTATATTTAAAAATTGGAACCCTGGTTTCAGGCATAGATTTTCCCGAGAAAAACCAATCCATTGATGAAGTGGTCACATTGCATTCCGTCTCCTCCGTTTTGGGCATTTGAAGATATGTTACCCTCATCACACGTGGCTGGAAAATTCCCAATAGATGTTTGAGCTAGGAAAACCATCGAACTAAATGGGGGATGTTCCAGGCAGCCACATTTGATGACACCGTTTCGGGTGACTCTCCATGGCGAGTTCTCAGGAAAGATGCTGCGGCGGAGTGGTCACAAGCCATGGAAGCTGAGCTGCAGAAGGCGATCACCTCGAATTGGTCCAGATTTTAGTGCATCGAAGTAGAAGTAACTATATTATATATATGTATATTTATATCGTATAGTTTATGAATAATACAATGCTATACTACCATATTAATATATATATATATATATATTCCATTGAGTAAAAGTAACTATATGTGTATGATATCATATAACACATGTCAGATGGACTACATATATGATATTATACACATTTATGATATATAGTTGAGTAATATATATGTCCATGATGTATCCATTATAAATATATACTGTACATGTCAGCCAAGGAGACGGCTGGCTTCAAGGTCATGAACTTCGACAGCCAGCTGTTGCTCGAAACGCGACGGCTGGTTTTTTAAGCTTTGACCATCCTCTAAGGGGGTGCCACTTGGGGTTAGTTCCACCATAAATGGGGTGATTATATGTGATTCCACTGACTTAGAACCTGTATCATGTCCTGATTCTTTTGGCAGTGCCCTAGGAACTAGTTGTTTCTATGTTTATACACGGAGTTATCATTCCATAAATGGGATTATAACTGACTTATAACTGGTAAAGGACCATATATGTATGCCCTCTGGTGATTTAACATAGCTTTCGAAACTCGCCATGTTTAAGTTCGGTAAATCATGATTCTGTATCATCGGACTAATGGACACATCTATACCATAGATATGTAACGACGAAGAAGCAGAGGGTAACTCCGCTAATAAGCCCTATAAGTTGGGAACCACTAAGTCGCCTTTTCTAACCTCAACTGCCCAAGCACACGGAACCTGAAATGAACTGAAAGTGACTTAGTTGAAATATGTTGATAGATATGTATATATATATACTAAGAACCATCCTAGGGCCCTAGGGATTTTATGGAACTTACGTACTGAGTTTTCGTGTTGATACAAAAACCACGGCATTTGGCGGCAACTCCCAGGAGCCAGTGGTCCCAGTTGACGTGATAAAGGAATGAAGTGGGAAGCTTGGGACCCAACCCGATCATTGCCATGATTCCCATGAAAAATGATGGCTTCATAAAATTAGGTCCTGACTCCAAATAAAATCCAATCTGCTGGGTCTGCCAAAAGCACTGGTAATAACCTGGTTGGTGGTTTGGAACATGAATTTATTTTTCCATATATTGAGAATGTCATCATCCCAACTGACGAACTCCATCATTTTTCAGAGGGGTTGGTCAACCACCAACCAGATAGTTATTGACTATCAGTAACCATATATTAACCACATATTAACCATCATTACCAGTATATTAACCACATATTAACCACATATTAACCACATATTAACCATCATATCATTACCAGTATATTAAGCACATATTACCAACCAGTAACTCAATCTACGCCTGAGGCGGGAAGGTCGTCGCTCCAAACCAGTCCTGCAGTGGACGCTGGAGACGAAAGAAGTCGAAGGCACCGAGCTCGCCCCCCTGGTGGACACTTGGCTGGATGGAGATGGATGGATTGCCCACAACAATCAATGGATTGGTTTAGGGGAAAATTTACAGGAAAACCCCATATTTAATGGTAAAAATCATGGTTTCCTGTAAATTTTCCCTTAAACCAATCCATTGAAATAAGGGCCATTTATCTGGGTAAATTATAACGAGCTCACGTCGCGACCGAACCCTGGAATCATGGCTTTTTTTAGGGAAATCATCCCCAAATGGCCGCAAGATTCAGGTTAGTGAAAGATTATAATTTACCCAAATTTATAGATTATTTACTCTCTGGTAAACTAACATAGCTATTGAAAATGGCCATAGAAATAGTGGATTTACCCATTAAAAATTATGGTTTTCTATAGTTATGTAAACGTTTACCAGGCCGGGTACTTCAAATCGCGTTTTTCCATACGTAGCTTACACCATCCCCCCACGAGAGCCGTTGCCCCAGTGAAGGGTGACGTTTTTCGTTGGTGTGCACAGTTCTTCAAATGTCATGCATCGTGGTTGATGCTAGGGTAGATATCCCGAAGATTTCATTAACCTAGTTATAACCAATGTATTGATATTAATTATATGATATTATTGTCACCAATGAACTAGTTCATGGGGTTGGAACCAACAAACATTTCACTGGCACGACATTGTAACATAGACTCTGCCACGAATCGAGGATGGAAGATGACTTCTACACAGAAACATGGCAAAGGAAAATCACCCCTTTGTAAATCACATTTATAGATGATTTTGTTTACCAATTTTCCCATGAAGACCTATATTTGCTCATAGGATTTTATAGGTGATGTTCTATCGCCATGTTTGATTTCCGGAGGGTATCATTTTTGCAGGTTAAGAAGCAAACAAGTGATGGTTCAATTCATTTGTTTGATGCTGGAACCATTTTAAAAGTTTATTTTTGGTGCTTAAGCCGCCATGACCCTCTAACAAAGTCATGTTCACATAAATCATCAGTAGTGTTGGTCATGATTGTTTCCTTAAATCACATGAATGACATGTTGTTGCTGTTTGAGACCCCCAAACTCATCCAAATGTATCCAAATGTGGTGATTGAATCTACATGATTGTTGGTTTGACCCATCAAGAAATTGTAAAAAGATAGTTGAAAACGTGTGAAACCAGGATGCTAGTGAACTATGACAAAAATATGTTTCCTCCACATGTTCCTCTCTTTTCTGTTTTTTCGGCATTTTTTGGTCCATTCGCTTCACAGCTGAGCTTGGCAAAGAGCTCGAGTGGTGACCGACGGGTCGGTCTTGACACGCGAACGGTCAGAGAGCCACGTGAAAAATGTCGGCGCCGGTGGGGTGATGAGTTTGTGGCAGTGGTGGTGAAAGTCTGGTTTTAATACTGTATGGATTGTATTCATTATGTGTGTGTGTGTGCGTTTTGAAAAAAAAAGTTGGTGAAGGGTTGATTTTTATTTGTTTTTGTGAGCATTGTGAGAGAGAGGAATGTGATATTGTCCTGCTTGTTTTTTTTGCAGGCTCATGTTTACCATGGAAACTGCTACTTGCCGGATGGTTCCTCCAGTATGCCAATCTTCTTGCCGGCTGCTGCTCGGCGATATGGATTATGCAATATAAAAGATATTCGGGAAAAGTAATATCCAATGAAACTCGATGGTGACGCTCCTACAGTATCACCCCTTACCTTTTGCTTATACAAGCAAGAGTTCGGAGGTCTTCAATTTTACTGCATAGCATCTTAAAAAATAATAAAGAAGAAAGACATGGTTACCTTGACCGCCAGTTTAGTTTTATTTGATATACTTTTCAAAAGGTACTGTTCTATTTGTGAAAAAAGGGGTAGCTATAGACCACCAACCCCCACTTTTCGCAGGACTACTTTGTCCGCGGAGAACTGGGCAACCGAAGGTGGCATCAAACTGGGGCTGGCGATCATATACAATGGATATATATATATATATATATATTATAACATATTATATATAATTATATATACATACATGTTTTGTTGGTTTTAAAGTGCTTCCCATTGTTCCATTCATGAATTACAAGATCATGCCTGCTGCTTCTGTATCAGTTGGTGTGAAACCCGCCCAAACAATATGTTGGTGATGGCTCGCTACCATTTGCCACCCAACTTTCAGTGGAAATCCCAGTCTTTTGCTTCAAAAGCAAATGCATATCCATTTGCGTATGGGTTAAGATTGTATCTCCCCAAAACGATGGGTATTACAATATGATTTTGGTAAAACCAGGGGCCAAAATCAGATCTCCTAGGCCCCCCCAGCAAAGGATGAGACGACAGGTCACACATCCATATTTCTGGCAATAACTACGGTTTCCATATAAGATGTGCGTCTAAATCAATCCATTGATGATGCCCATCAGACCATAGCCAAAGAAATCCCATAAACAATCCCAGTATTCTCGGGTTTAAACATTTGTTCACCAAGTATTAGGTTCCCACCTTTGTTTAGTTTCCAAATCTCCCATAGCCTGCGATAGGTTCGAAGCTCCGCGATGGGTGTGGCAGCACAGATGTGTTTTATGGGGCGGTAGAGCGTGCAGGTAAGGAGAAGTTCAAACAATGCCTAAGTAGATGTAATCTCTGTATATAATTGTGTATATATATATTGCACATATATATATATATAGTTATATATTTATATATACTTTAACTATAGATGGTACAGTAATGAAGGGACAATGAGGATAAGATGGGGAATCACCAATAGGATACACAGGGGCAATCTGACTATTAGGTGTGCCCAAAACTTCGGCATACACACAAACATATGACTATTTGATAGGGGTGTATTATGATAAACCATTGGATCATTGGACCTGGACTGTCTAAAAACGTGTTCTAAGTATTGTGAGACATAAACTTCTAATCAAAACGCGTTGCGACAATGAGATTCAACGATGGTCCGTTCATGATATTTATATACAATATACATACATATATATATATACAATATACTATATGTAATATTGTATTTATGATATGATATAGGAAATATCACATATCTACAGATAGATACTATGGCGCCAGAGCTGCGTAATGTTAGGCGCCAAAGCCCATGACCGTGGTCCGGCTGCACCTCGATGAGTTGAACCTAACCGTGTACGAGGCGCCGCGCCGTTGAGTCGGGCGAATTGGCCAATGAATGGGTGAATTCTATACGGGTTTATGGATGTTGATAGTAGATATAGACTTAGAGATGATGGAAAACATATATATATTAGACATTATGATGATGGAAAATTGCCAACTCAGAGACATTACTGATGATGAATGTAAGGATAACAACTGCTGGGACAACTGAACGCCTGAACGCATGGTTATTTTTGGTAGTTTATATAGTTCTTTGCCGTTTAACAACGATTTTGTTCATCCCACAGTAGTCCCTCCATTTGGAGTGCGGCTAGTTCGGGTGTGGCTTGAGGAATTCTTGGGTGGATTTGGCAATCAGAGTGAAGACCCCGATTGGTCGGCCCTGTGTCACTGCTATTTTCAAGAGTCAAGTCAAATCATGCATATGCCATAGGAAGACAAGATAGAACCCTTTGATTTTCAAGCCAAACTGGGGTTTAGTTGATGTTTTGTTTTTTTTTTCCGGGATGATACTATCATCTATAACCATTTATAACCAATACTGGTTGGTGGTTTGGAACATTTGTTATTTTTCCATTCAGTTGGGAATGTTATCATCCCAACTGACGAACTCATATTTTTCAGAGGGGTAGGTACAGCATACCACCAATCAGAATATCATATTATAACTTATGTGTAACTATGGTGAACTATAAGAACCGTTATAGATTAGATGACTAATGACTAATGATACTACCATCTATAACCGTCAACCAATATCATGGGGAAGATTACAATCCACGGGGAATCCCATACTTCGCTCCAGGGATCAGACTTTGCTGCAGCATGGTCTGACAAGGAGCGCGGTGGGAGTTTCTTTTTTTTTCTGAAGATTTGCCTCAGTTTTTTTTCTAATATAAAAGACCTTGATATGGTCGTCCAGAAATGAATAGATCCAAGATGATCCAGGACCAAACCGATGTTTCTTGGAGGCTACCTATCTTCAGGCATGATATGTTACCGCCTCCAGTTGTCCCGTTGTGGTAGACGATGAACTTCTTAATCACCACAACTGGGTGATAGCATGGGTTTGTTTCAGGTGATTGTTGACTTTCCCAATGGGAAATACACCATTTGGGGAATCCACAGGGAATAGTTATATTTTTGTTGGGAGGGACTTGAGCAAATCCAAGACAGTAATCCTTTACCTAAATGACTGACAATAAAATCTAATTTAATAACTTTTCTGATATTTGGATAATTTGAAAAATTATTATCTTGAAGGTATTTCACAAGAAACAGAAAGTAGCAAACTAGTACTATGCCTGGTTGGCTTGGGAACATTCCTTAAGCTTTCGTCGTGGAAATCGCGTTTGCAGTTCGGATGGAAAGTATATGCTCCAGTGACTGGCCGCCTACACTGAAGATACGGGCTTATTCAAGTTTCATCCGCATCATAGCATGTTTCCGGATTACCCTCTGGTAATCCAATCTTGGAGTTGGGAATCCCCGATACATATAGGATCATATAGGTTTCTAGCCGGGAAATCATAAACCAATGCTATAGCTATAGCAGCTATTATACTGTAGCCTTTTCAGTCAGCTCTATCCCATGAAATCCCACAAATCACCTCTAAATCCTCTTAAAAATAGCATAAATCAGCTAATCACCTCAATTTTCCTATTCAAAATCCCATAAATCAGCTCTTAAATACCCTTTAAAAAAAATAATTCAGCCATAAATCAGCTCTAAATTTCAATTTTCCCGTGGAAATCTACATTTCGACTGCATCGTCCCAGGACAGCCTCGCCACGGATCGCCTCAGTCGTTCACATTTGACGGTGCGAGTCGCTGCGCTGGGTGGTGGGTGCGGTTGCACATGGCTCAAACTTTAGTACTCATGTGGAATAGATATGATATTATATATATACTGCAGTGTATATATATATTAGCTATATATATAGATACATATATTTATGAGCCATATCTATATATATATACATATATTTATAAGCCATGAAAGAAAAACAACTTGCTGGATTGGTTAAGTCATAGGGACTCTAGCTAATTTCTTGGGGATTGTGACATTAACGGGATAGTTTATAAGGATATGATTGAGGGGAGATAAGTGGGATATTGTTGTGTATACTATATATATACATGTTATAATGGGTATGTAGGTATTCCACTACTGGATTATAATCTATATATATATGTATCATAATTGTTTTAATGGGAATGATCATCAAATCCGACCAGGACAATGTTTTCTTTGAGAATGATGAATGGGATATTCACCAGCCTATGGTTGTATACCCAAGAGTCCCATGGATTCATTCATGACTTCGGAGCTGTCGGACTTGGGGAAATCTCATCCTTTGGGTATGTTGAAATCGTGGCGGAGCCGAACTTGATGCTTACCTGGTACCCATAGGATCCATATATGGTATATATGCTAACACTTGGGGTATATTGATGGTAAATGTTGCCATATATAGCATACATGGATCCTATGGGGTATTAGTGCACTATGACATGTTTGCAAACTTGGATGATTTGAGGATCCCCCATGACTTACCCTCTGGTTATGTCAAAATAGCTATTGAAAATTGCCCAGTCGAAATAGTTGAATTACCTCATGAAAAAATAGTGATATGTTCCATAGTTTTGTAAACGTTTACCAGAGGCTAAGAGCCCCCCGTTGTTTGATTGTTGCCTTGTTGGTTCTTGGTAGGTGCACTTGGGCATGGTGGAGGCCAAGTACATGCAGCCTGGGAGTCCCAGAGAAGTGGTTTGTGGATCCATGATTTTTTAGACAAACCGCCCATATTAGTGTATATTTAGTGTATATTATTTCAGATTTTTCATTGCTGATGGTGTTTCATGTTTCAGATGGTTCATTGATAGAGAGTTGGTGCTTACTTGAAAGGTTTGAGATGCTTAGTTGATGGTTTACTGTTTACTGCAATTGATGCTGACTTGAAAGATGTTAATTCAATGGTTTTGATCCTGAATTGATGGCTAGTTGGTTTCGTGATCGGATAGTGTTTTTAGAATATGTTAGATAGTGATTCGAAAGATTTCTGAAAACGTTTGATTGTATGTTGATGGTCTAATGGTGCTTTGAACTATCGATGTCTCACGAAAAGATGGACGTCAACCACCTCGCTGGCTGAGGTTCCCTGCCACTTTGCCACGCCTGGAAGCTCGATTCCCTCGGTGATTTTTGTATTTCAAGGTCAAGCAATGGTGGGTTTATCCATCAATCTATGCATAACATAATGGTTGGTTAATGACAGAAAACATATCTGTATCCAATATAATTATATATATATATATATAAATATGGATATAGATACGGAATTGTTCAAGGTCAACTACTGTAATATTCAGCAATATGTTCAGGTCATTGGTTGTGTGATATTTTGTGCATTCCATGACTTCTGAGGCGGAGTGGGCGCGCGCAAATTGGTGCAAGCCTCAAGGGGTTGGTTTGGGCACAGATGGGGTGCCACTTGGAGACCGGTGTTTGATTTGTTACTGGGTCAACCTTGGTATTAGATATTAACTATAGTACTTCAATCTGTTGTTATCGATGGTCAAATGAGTAGATTCGTACATTCGCCAGCCAAAAATTATAGATGTTTTTGACAGGTATCCAAGATTCACCATGTTTAGCCAGCCGAGAGGTGGATAGGATTTTAATGGATTTTATATAGATATGTTCAACTGTTTCATTGTTTCATGTGGCTTTGGTCTCAAAATATGATAATGACATTACCTATCTCAATGAATCCGTTTTTCATAATCAGCCTTTTCCCACTCAAAATGAGGGGTATAGCCCATTTTCAGATAGACCCATGGTGTCATGGTTCATCTCCACTTCCGAAACGGGATGATCCAAGTTGTCTCGTGTGTGTTTTCCCCGGGAAAATGAGTACCCCAAATCTCATGGTAAATGACATATTAATCATGATACGTGTCAATAGAATATAACAATGACAAGCATAAAATATCTAAGATATCCATATATTTGATATTCAGAAGTACTAAGTATGGGTATTGTTGTAGGTATTTTCAGACATCCATGCTTCAACCGTAGAAGCATAGAATTTGATACAAGGAATATGTGCAGGATTCACCTCCGTTTTCAATGGTAGAAATATGGCTGAAAGCACCGCAAGGTTTCCCAACAAGCCCCCAACCCACGAAAAAAAACGACAGCTAAGATCCTACTAAACATCGTACATACTATCTTTTTTGATGGGTTCCTATAAACATGTGGGTTTGGTGGGTTCCTATAAATTGAAATCAATTGAAAACTAATTGAAAGTAAATTGAAATCAATTGAAATCTATCATTTTTTTGACCACACACTATTCAGAACCCGGCCTCTTGAAATTTCCACACTATTCAGTAACCAAAATTAGTTTAGGGGGGGCCCTACACTAATCAGGAGCCTACACTACACAAATTGTATGCTTGATTATCATGTCAACCATTGAGGTTGCATTGTTTGGGGTATACCGTATTCCCCATGTTTGGACAAATCCACGCAAGGAGTGTGAACCCCTTTGTTTCTGTCGGTTATATACCATTTCAAAACTATCTATATACCCAATATCATCCCATTGTTACCGCCACATTATTGTCCAATTGTTACCCCATCATTATGCACAATCATAAAAGATTATGTATATGTTACGCAATAATACATCATATACATCATATTTCATCGTTTTTTACTGCATTGTAAACATCATATGATATCCATAAACCAGCCCCAGGATAACGATCAACGGAGCTTCAGGTGGACAGCAGCACCCTGCGATGTCGCCTGGTCCTGGGCATTCGAGACTTTGCAACTCGGAAAAAGTTGAGCGGACGTTGCGCCTGGAAAGGCCCGGGCCAAATCCATGGCGGCCGATAAAAACGGCATATTAGTCACCAAAAAAAAGGATAAAAATAGTGGAATCGTTTTTTGAAAATGGATGGACAGAAAATAGAAAAATCGGAATCATCTGATTTTCCCAAAAAGATAATCATAATCATAATCCCTGTTATTGGCGTATTCTACTTGTCCATCTTCTTGGGTTGTTTATTATTATACATGTATATTATTGTAGACTATGTGGCCAGGGAAACTCCTGGTCATCCCATGTCATCCCCAAAAAGATAGAAGAATCGCAAAATCCCCCTAAAATAGTGATGAATTTACAGTTCCTAGTTTGAATGCAGGCATTGATTGCTATATATTGCTGGATTTTTCCAACTGCTGCTTTGGATATTTGTAGAGTCGAAGATCTTGAAACATCCAGGAAGCTCCCTGAAGCTTTCTGAGGCCATCCAAGATCGTGTGCACGGCAGCGTCTTTCAGCGGGTGCTGGCATGCTTTGAGGTGCACCGCATAGACGTCGATGGGCCCCCGTTGGGCAAGTTGATTCATAGCAAGTCAGTCTATGACTAGGCGAAAAAAATGGTTTGAGATATGTTTGAGATATTCTGAGTTTTTGGTTGATATATCATACAGGGGGGTTCTATTTAGGGGCCCACTTTGTACAGCGAAACTTGGGGATTTTGGCCTTTTGGCAAGGTTGATGCTGCCTCATAGAGGGACATGTGGAAGGTTACGCAGAGACAAAACTATGGGGGCTGTGGAGGTATGACGATCGCCATTTGTGGCTGCATTTCTACCCACTCCACAATCCAATAGTCAATTTAGTCAATCATTATTCTTTCCCTGCAAGACATTCCAAAAACCTGGGGAAGACTTCCAAATTCCATAAATTCCCATGGTTTATTCACATAAGTCAGATTGATAGTTTCGTAAGTTGCCCTTGTTTCCCCATGATTTTTTTTCATAGCATCAGACATCTTCGCACCCTGGTAGGATGAGGAGAAGAAGCCCAGACCCAGCATGTCGGCCGGAAGTCTCAATGGCCAGACCTTGCTTCCTGAGTGGCTTGAATTGGGGCCCCCAACAAGACATGGTGATCTCCTAGCCATGGAGGTCTTGATGGGAAAGTCATCTGTAAAACGGGGAATTGTCCATTGCCATGGTTGATTTTTCCGGTAACTTCATTACTATTAGTAGAATAAATAGACCCACCCGGGCCCACCCGCCAGTTCTCATCAAAATCAAAAAGAGAACCTTGAAGTATGATTCTCACCACCAAGCTGGTTAGATGTCCCATTACATCTCCATTCTTCTTGGTCAAATCCCGATGTGTATCCCTTTAAATCATTTGAAATCCCCATTCTCGGTGAATGTTTCTCCAACCATTGATGGTGTTTGGTGATTTAATTCCTATTTGTTCACCATGTTCCCACCATAAATTCCCACCCTTTTCCACACCGGCCATTTTTCACTACGAGGACATGTTGTACCTCAGAGCCAGGGAGACTCAGAGCCGGGCCAAGAGGATGAGGAATACCGCATGGGGAGTTTTTGACTGGAATATATCTATATATATATATGAATATAAATAGGGAGACAAGGTATATATAATTATATAATTATATAGATGTATTGAGATAGAAACATATCATAATCCTATGAAATATGATGGGAATAGTACAGGAATATATAGTTATCATCAAATATTTAGTAAATACTGATGGAAGATATGGATTGGGAATATTTTATGGGAATAGAAAGTGGTAAGATAAATTGGAATATAGTATCCCCCTTTTATTTGGAAGTAATATGATAAGAATTTATGAGAAGGTAAGCTTCCAATTTTGTGCGAATGGATTTGGTGAATTGTTATGACATATACCAAATACTGCATAGTTCATGGGGATTTAATCAGCTAGTAATGGATATACCATCTGGTTATTTAACATAGCCATGGAAAATCCCTTATAAATGGAGGTTTTAATGGGAAAATCATCTATAAATGGGCCATCTATACCATGGCTATGTTAAATAACCAGAGGGTAATAGATACTTTAGAGATATGCGATGGCAATATTCATGAAGATTGTTGGTAAATCATGGGATGGTCAAGTATAACTGGCAAAAATGGAGCTTTAGCCAAAGAACTGTGATGATCTTGGACAGACTTCGGGGATGTGACCAACAGCTCTAGTGATATAAATGGGGAGATTCTATGGTACCAGCAACTCTGGGTCGACTGGAAGGCTAATCCTGATGTTTCGAGGTTAGTATTTGAGCCCAATTAACATCAATTAACCCTTATGAAAGGGGTTTGTTAAGCTTCCACTGTTGGGGGGTAGCATTCGTACCGATTCATACTATGTGTTGAATTCATGAGAAATGAGAGATTTGACCATCAAATGTGCGGGGTTTAACAAGAACAATTCTTCAACACCAGGATCAGGGACCTGCTGATTTAAGTGCGTTCTAGACCTATTGAAATGAGTTATTTCATTGGAATGTCATGCTGGAGAATCAGCGGATTCGTTTCAACTGCACAAAGCTTCTTCATTTTTTGGTGTATACCCTTTGGTAAACTAACATAGCTATGGAAAATCACCATTTTCAATGGGTAAATCCACTATAAATGGCCATTTTCAATAGCTATGTTAAATTACCAGAGGGTATATATATATATCAACATGTTCGAATTCTGTCGATAAATGGAGGCCAAGTGGATGTCAGCAAAGTTTTTCTTGACTGATTGTTTCACACTATGCCAATTTCATGCTTTGATTCTTTAGAGATCATATCTCATGAGTTACCATGATTAAACCATGAAATGAACCGTTAAATGAACCAAAGTCATTTAATAGTTCTATATAAGTATATAATATGTTTTACCCATGGTCTTTACTTTATAGGTTTAATATGGTTTAATAGTTTTTAGTTATTTCACCATGTTTCACCGAAGTTTTTTTTTTAAGTTCCAATATGTGCCCTGTTAGGACGCCCAAGTCTCACCCATCGCCCAGCTCAGGTGGATGAATTGGTGCACGGCACATCTGACCAGCCCTGTTAGACCCAGAACGGACGTGGAGATGTTCTGCAAAGGGGAGGAGACATCCATGGATAAGATGTATATGTATATGTATGTGTATATATATATATATGTGGATATGAAAAATTATGTGATACATAGGTATATTATATGGATATATATATATATATATGTATGTATATACAGTATATACATGGATATATGATATAGACTCAAGATAGACCAAAGAAAGATACAAACAGGAAGTCCTGCTAAAATAGTTGCAAAATGTGGAAAATGACTGCGTTTTCCCCTGACGGGAAATCTATACTGTAACCTATCGAAATGATGGTCCGCTGGTCGTGTTTGGCACCAAAGAGGTGGAATGTAACCTATGGGGAGGCACTCCGAAAATGAAGTGCCAAACATATGTAATCTATGATGGCAGATCTTGTGATACAGAAGCAATTTCGCTGAACAGGTAAATTGGATAACCAAATTGGATAACCCACAAACAGTTTTTTTTGCGATAATTGTAGATAGTTCAAGAAAATCTACACGTTTGGATGGTTCACACAGAATACCAATTCACCAAACGTGGGCCACCCAGACATGTGCCCACTGTAGTCTAACCAGCTCATTTTTCAGAGTTTGGATGTGCAAAAAGGGTACCTCAAAGTCCCGTGGTTTATCATAATTGTCCCCTTTGACATATTTAGAACATATTTAGACATTTTGGGTGTCCCCCATTTTTCAGACACACCCAGAACTGCAAAGATTACCACCTACTAGTAGTAGAGGGTTGCTGGACACTACCTCTTGGTATCCTAGGGTTTATAACTGTGTCCTATGGATCCATATGCTTCAAAGATCTCCGAAGGGACTCAACACCGCAAATCACAGCCCTTTGGTTCCATGATTTATGATATTTCATTTTTATATATATATATATACATATAGATGATTTACCTATTAAGAATGGTGATGTTCCAGTTCGCGAACCGTTCAATAACCAGAGGCTACCCAAATGGGTGGCATTTCATCCTTGATCTGTTGCCCTGAGGCCTGATGCACCGCAGGAGAGGGACTGTTGAGCCCGTGAGACGTGGTGTTTCTTGTGTTGATCCAAGAATTGGGAGGTACCCAAAGATGAAACTGGATGAATTATGTTGTGACCTGTCGTGACGTCACTGAAATGATGGTTTATATATGGGGATTTTCCCCTAAATCACTTATGTTCTTTTATTTTCAGGTTAGTGAATTATTATAATTCAGCCCAAAGGAATATCTTCATGGCAAAAAATGAGGAAAATTATGATAACCCATGGAATCGGGAATCGGATACCCCATTTTCAAACACACCCATAGGGCTCAAATTGAATTAGTGTCTGATCTATTTGCCCTTTCTCTACATGCCTGAAGGACCAACATGGCCAAATTTGACCAGCGGGTACCAACAAAGTGGGAACTGGACATCACGTGACAATGGAAAACTGTTTGCTGTCCTTCCAGGTTTTCGAAGTCGTTGGGATCGGAAGGTGATGATAGGCAAACAGAGAGGACCTTCCAATTCCACCAAGAAACACAATTCATTTGGAGTGTATACTGTAATCATAGTATTTGAAGGGACAGGTGATTCTTCTTGGAAATACTGAACCTGGTGATGTATGGAATTCACTTTTCCTCTTTGTCAAAGGATGTGTTTCCAAAGGCTTGGGTACAGACGGATCCCAAAAATTGAGGGCTTAGTCTTCCATGTTCAGAGACCCAAATATCAAAGGTCCATAAATATCCATAAATATCCATAATCCATATTTAATCCATAAATCATCCCATTCGATGATCCACAAAAAAGTACCCTATTGACTTCTCTCCTGTCGCTGCCAGGAAGTGGCACCCGAGTACAGCGTGGAACTGCAAATTCTCCCCTTGCAGCTGACGGCCCCTCGGATGAACTGTGCTACTTGGGTAACGCTAGAAATCGGGGGTATTGGACATCAAAAGTTCATAAACATAACCAATGATTAATTGTAGGGGTTAGCTCCCGGCTTGACCAACAAAAAAGGCTTGGATGATGAGTTTCCGCCAAAATATATGGCAGTTTGAGGGTTCAACTATGTCCAACTCTGTCCAACTCTGTGGCTTGTTGGTTGATGATATTTTATGCACGGACCAATGGATATCTCGTCATGATTCACGCGATACAATGGATGTCAGATGTTTGTATATCATTTGGAAATTCAATGGATACTATATCACACAAAAATTGAGCATCGATTGTGGAGATAACATGATATAACCATATATAATCATCATTTTCCGTGGATTTTTTCCGGAAATCGAGCGCCTCACAACTTGTTTTGATGGTTTCTTCATCCCATGTCGTTCGCGTTCGCGCGGCTTCAGGTGGATCAGGACACCCTGAAGTTTGCCGAGGAGTTCTGGCAGGACTGCTGCATGTCCGGAGACCTAGGACTGCATGGTGAGTGAATCATGGTGGATCTGGTGGTTTGAACATTTGAAAATCACCTTAAGGTAAATTAACATAAATTAACATGGTAAATCATGGAAGAAAGATATCCAAAATCATGGTTTTAACATGGTATATAGAATGGTTGGTGGTTTTTACCAAGGTATGTTGGTTTTCCCATATATCATGGAAAATCACCTTAAGGTAAATTAACATACACAAAAATGGCCCTTAACAGTTATACTGGTGGTTTGGAACATGTTTTTATTTTCCATTTCATATATGGGATGTCATCCTTCCCATTGACTCATATTTGGTTGGTGATTTTACGGGATCATCTGAAGGGATGAAAAATACTTGGAGAATTGGACGAAAAGTGAAGACAATCGGAGACAGATTACGGACAAAAATGAGATTTTCTACCATGGCGAAAAAGGGGTGTTTTTTTCTATGTTTAAAATGAGAAAACTGGGGATGGGGATGGGCTGATGGATGGGTATCAATGGATTGCTCAGCAAAATTGGTTTTGCTTAAAAATCACCGGAAACCAGTGTGAAATGATCAGCAAATACAGGGGGGGACGACCATCATCGTCGTTTTTCTGGTCGTGCCAAAAAAAAATGGCCATAGTGGGGAAAATGATGATGGACCATCAAGATGTGAGGTACTTATGTTCAGACAAACCCATATATATATAATTATATATATATGTAGAATATATATATATATAGATAGATATAGATATAGATATATATATATATATATATTATGTATAATACCTATATACTCAGAGTATGTCCCTTGAAGAAAGTGTTTGGTTCTCCTAGATATCCCTTAGAGAACCTTCCTGCCATGGGGTATGTTCTCCAGAAAATCTGTGCTTGAAACGTCCGTCGACGGACTCCTGAGACTGAGGTCCACCTATGTGGAAGAGCCAGATGGCGAGGCGGTGAAAAATATGATCAGGATCCACAGAATTACACTCTGGTAATGACTAACATAGCTATTGAAAATGGCCCTTTATGTTGGATTTTCCCATTAAAAATGGAGATTTTCCATAGCTATGTTAGTTTACTAGAGGGTATAGGATTTTAATGGAGTACCCATCAGGACTCAACAACCCGGACATCCGGACATCCCCAATTTGGGTTTCTGACATTGGGTTTGCCGGTATGCCCCTAGACATGGGATTATTTACACTCCCACGGGTCCCACATGGTTGGTTATTGCGAGAGTTTATTATTCGATTTACCAGAGAATATAGGGAAAAAAATCGGTTCTAACCATCGACACTTGCGAGTTAAGACATTAATCTTTGGTTGGGCTATCCGATGGGAATCAAATAATCCCTTTGCCGCCCCCATAGAGATGGTGGCTTAACCTTCAACAATGGGGTTTAAATACAGTTTAACCATCTTGAATTTTGGATAGGTAGCCAATATATGTATATATATAATATAATATATATATATATATATAATATATATATATAGTAAGTACCACCCGAGAAGCCTCAGGATTGACTGCAGGATCTATCCATTTTGGGGATCATAAATATTAGAGGGGTAGGACTAATAACAATACTTTCCCATACATCCATACATCTTTCCTTAAACCAACCCAATCAGAGAAAAAAACAAAATGGTCAGTGCTTCTATCCCCATTTGTATGGGTTCCATACCCATTATTAGAAGATAAGTCTAGGGACATTCAAGCAAATGGTTATGGCCAATGGCTCAAAATTATTACCCGCCGGTAATCACATGTTGCCATGGAAAATCCTTCATTTATAGTTGATTTTCCCGTGAAAATATCCGTTTGTAGGGGATTTCCAATAGCCACTTTTTATTACCAGAGGGTACCCAAAAACATTGAGCGGTTTTGATACAAAATAAGTGCATGTGTGGATCCCCTGGTACGCCTTTGATGTTGTCCTAACCTTTTTTTTGTGAAATCTGCACATGGGCTGCAAAAGCAAAGTCCTGGTTTTGAAGAGAACGGTCCAATTAAAATTCCAACTATTGGATAACAAAATGAGGATATCTGATTTTGGAGACAAACTGCAATGATAATATATCAATGGATGAGTTTGAGGGAAATGTTGCAGGAAAATGTACTCGTACATCCAAATAATTATAAAGATTTCCTGTGTATAAAAAAACAGCGGGGTTATGAATGATCATCAAACTCTATTAGGGGCTGTCTTAACCCCGGTTATTGGGGGGTACCATTGGGGAGTGCCACTTGACTCTTCATGAATGTAGTAATGTAATATGACCAATTTGAATGCTATACAATCACCCAATCACCATACAATCATATATATAATTATATATATTATATATATATATACATATATTATATAGATATATTCTAAGCTATACAGGTATAGCCAGTTTTCTAGACAGACCGAAAAAAATCCGTTTCAATGGGTTAACTACCCATGTTCAACACGGTTTTTTCATCCCGGATCTATGGTGGTTAGATCCGCGATAGAAAATCCCTGTGAATGTGAAATTCAAATATCATCATGTTATTTATGCCATTAAACCACCCACATAGCCAAATATATCCATACATATGTATATATCAGATCATGCCTTGTCAGATTATGCAGGTTGCCTCTTCAACCAGGTTCGAAAGTATTTTGAGGGTTCAATCACCTAATATCAAGTGAAAATATAACATGTTTCTGATATTATGAATTTAAAATGGTGATTGTCGATAGCTTTTTGTATGTTTACCAGAGGGTTTACCCATTGATCATCATTGTGCACCATGAACATCATCATTATCAATATTGTTAACCATTATCAACCATCACTAACATATAACCATCATTAAGCATCATCAACCATCATTTAGCATCATTAGCCATCACTAACGTATAACCATCATTGGTGAATCATTGGTATCTCCCTTTTTTGAACGGATAAATACAACTGATCTCTGCACATTCCTTCCCTGCCAGGACTATGTTGCACAGGCTGGCATCGTTGAGGTGGGATGCTGCTGATGGCGTTCAAATGTGAAAATGGTCAAGACTTCAAGAATATAATTATATTATCATTATATAAATTGAGGGAAAATTCCAGGTCGGTACCAAAATCAGAGGTACTGATCTATGTAAGGTCTATATTTTAGGCCTAAATGATGGCCTATGTAAAGGAAATTCCCCGCAAAATATGGCACTACATTGTACAGTACCTCCATTTTGGAGTCCTGAAACTCCCATTGATAAACATGTATAGTATTGTATCATATATCATATGTATACATATATATATATATAATTATATATATATATATACACATACATACATACATACATACATACATACATACATATCATACATATCATACATATCATACATATCATACATATCATACATATCATACATATCATACATATCATACATATCATACATATCATACATATCATACATATCATACATATCATACA
>Ga0126342_10004983_pt1 | contig 22961 bp, 21 predicted proteins | sample Cyp1metagenome_FD_92528 | JGI IMG/M metagenome (GOLD analysis project Ga0126342, IMG submission 92528) | Coral microbial communities from Lord Howe Island, Old Settlement Bay, Australia - Cyphastrea 1 metagenome | ecosystem: Host-associated > Invertebrates > Cnidaria > Coral ...
TAAAATTTGCTAGTACCTTTGTTGTTTTTTCCATAGGAATTGCAGGTGTTATGCCGTTTTTGTTTTTCCCATAGGAATTTCGGGTGTTTTGACCTTGTTTGTTTGATAGTCTCTAGTACCTGTTTGTTTTTCCCATAGGAATTACGGTAATTTGCAACATCATTTGTTAGTGAATGGGACATATATACGCTGCAACGCCTGGGCAGAACCCAGGCGTTGCGCGTATATATATATATATATATATATATCTGGTTGGTGGCATACCTACCTCTCTGAAAAATATGAAAGTCAGTTGTTCAACTTTATTCCCAATATATGGAAAAATAAAACATGTTCCATACCCCCCAAAAAATTTTTTCCCTCTGGTAAATTAACATAGACCCCGAAAATAGCCCAGTTTTAATGGAAACTCATCTTCCAACCCCTAGGTTTCCATGGTTTCAACCAATGGTGCTTAAGGTAGCAATGTTGAACAACCCCGACAACCTGAGGAATACTAAAAAAAACTGTCCAAAACATTCGAATTGTTTCGATATTAGAGTAGCCAAAAACAGATGTTCAACAAAAAAGCTCCAAAAATCTAGTTTCAGTAGGGCTTGCTATCCTTATTGTGGCATTGTGGGACATAAAATAGAAAATTAAATCCTTAAATAGTCCCATGGGAATTGCTTGAAAAAAAGACATTAAAAAATTTCATCATTTTCCATCCATTCCCGTTCCCATTGTGGTTTGGGCCAAGTCTCGGTGTTGATTTCAGGACAGGTGGCCTGGACAGTCGAGGTGCCATGACATGTTGTTTTAAAGGTTTCTGATTTCGGAGCCATGACAAGACATGACAAGATCGAAGGATATTCAATGGCCATTCCAGGAACCTAAATTGGAGGTACCTACCATATATAAGGCCCATGTAAGGCCTATGTAAGGGAATATTCCCCCAAAATATTGCCTTATATGGTACAGTACCTCCATTTTAGGATCCTGAAATTCCCATTGAGATATGGACTTACAGTATTATACTAATAGTATTTATAGTATATATATACAGTATACATAATATAGTATATTATAGTTCGTAGTTTAATCCAGTTTATCGTTAGTATAACAAACTATACTATGGTATCATTCTAAATACCAGTATTTGGATATGAAGGATTCGGCTAATACTAATACATCTAAAATATATATATATATTGTACTATATTATATAATACTGGATTATGTACTTGTAATGGAACTATGACATATTAATTAATTGGATTAGAGTATTATTCATTGGATGAAATCGAGGTATGTCAAATATGGTACAAATAACGGAAACGTTACATATCAATATAGAATACATGGGTTATCATGATTAAGTCGACATACACTATTTAAAATCGTGTATAATATACCGGCAACCTCAAAGGTTTGTCCAACACGCACCCCTTCGCAACTTGGACCCTGGAAGGGGTGCCAAACAGCAGCCCTATCAAAATCAAGCACCCAAAACCCATTCCGCGCCACTCAGAGGGGCCTGGTATACATATCATATAATATATATATATATATATATATCGCTACAGATCTATATGTACACATACATATGATTACATATTTACAACATTTTACAACATACATAACCGGTCAATACTGGTCATAACCAAGACCTTCCAGGCATAACGGGGCACCTCTCCAGGCGTGCCCACGTAGGGATACTTGCAAAATACATCGCAAGAACCACCAGCCTCAGTGGTTCGGAAGTCGTTCATCGCTTAAGATCTAAAAAACGATGGGAACGTATTTCTGGTACTGAAAAATCGTTCAAAAATCCATGAATTAAAATGTAACAATGACAATCACATTCTATACTCATATGATTTGACGCAAATGTATTTGTGAATGGACAAACACACAAATATGAATGTCTGCATGTGTGCATGTCTGCTTTTGTGAATATGTACATGGTTTTATGTACACATGGTTTCATGTACATATGAATGTATGCAAATTGCACCAACGTCTTCTCATTCCAGACAATGAGGGATTGTTGGATGTCGCATATGAATAGACAACTTGTATGTGGCAAAGAACTCAAGGTGACTACCCTTCACAATATGCAAAGCGCCTTTGCACTTCTATGGCAAAGTTCACTGGAAAGCACCTGTCTGCGCTGGCTGCTTTAGAACTTTTTCCATCTAGTGCCTAGGCCATAAACAAAGGGGCAGCTGTATGCAGCTGTATGAAACCATATGAAACCTAGACAGAAACCTCGCTAGTGCGGCAATAAGTTCAAAAGGATCGGGAAGGATTACCATTAACCATAGATTAACCATAGATTAACCATAGATTAAACATAGATTAACAATAATTATTAACCATCATTAACCATTATTATTAACCATTATTATTAACCATTATTATTAACCATCATTAACCATTAATAGATCGGGCTCCCACTGGTTGGACCCTTAAAAGCGCTCCCAGGGCTCCCAGAAATCCGACCCCCCAAGGGCTCTGAGAGTGGGCTCCCAGACTGGCACTCCATCGCTGCAATTTGAAGAATCCAGCATACAGGCGTCCAAGGGAAGCGGCGCACAAGGCATCTGGCGAAACATGCAGTCGATTTGGGAATCTATGGTTAATCTATGGTTAATCTATGGTTAATAATGGTTAATAATCCAAAAGTCCGAGTAGTCAGTTGCATTTTTTTTTCCTTTTTTCGTCTTTTCAGTGGGCACAATCTACAGAGTTTTCGCCGTACATGGCAAGTGGTTCTGTTTTTCGTCCTTCAAAGTGAGGTCATTTTTGGATCAATCTGCAGCCCTGTTGGTTGATTAAAAAAAGGGGGTTAAAATCATCCAATATAATCCAATATTTCTTATAGGGGGTTATGCTACCCTTTATATCTTGTTTATTGGCTAATATAAAATCATCCAATAGGGGAATCCCGAAAAAAAAAAAAAACAGCAGAAGCAGCAGCTCAAAGGGCCTTCCCAAAGCAGCCACTCAGAATGCTGCTCACATTGCACTGCACACCTCTCGGGGTGTCCAATGTAGAGAAAAGTTCTTCTTATTTCCTTTTACTTCTGAAAAACGTGGAGCATCTCTAAGTGTGATATTCATAATATGAGATGATGCAAACATTGGGCTCTATCTCATCATCTCCTTTTTCAATCGCATCAACTATCATTGTTTTTTCCTTGGCAATTCTAACAATTTCCAAGATATTCGATCCATCCCACAAATCTGAAAAGGGAATTGAGTTAGGACCACATTGAATCTACCAGATATGTATATATATACATGTTTATGCGGATGTTTATAGATCGTATACATTATATGTTATAATGTATACAATAATAATAATAATGATAATTATTATTTACATACATAAATAGATGAATAATGATGAATATATATATATATATATAATATCATAAATTCTCATGGTATAGATGTGTCTAAATTCATCATGTGTTATCTTCTTCTTGCGAGTCATGAAGGTCGCATCCCATCCCCTTCTCCAGGCGCGAAAAGCGGCAGCCACAGCCACCTGCTCCAGGCTCAATGGCGCTGGCAATACCTTGGTGGAACCATGAACCAATATGGTGATCGATTAAATGATCCTTACTGGTGCGTTTTACGCAGGGAATTTTCGGTAATGATCCATTTCATCACTCGTAATTTCATCATCCCAGCAACCCCCATTCCCATCCATTCCCTACTAAGCACCAGTAAGGATATTAATAGACCTAAATGGTTCATGCTAATCAATAAATTAATCACAATCTTAATTAGTAGATATTAATCACCATAGTTGATTAAATGATTAAATGATATTAATAGGTATTATTGATCCAGATAGATCCAAATCTGATGTTAGATTATAATTTTCATATCATTTAATATCAACTATTATCAATGATATGAAAATTACAATCTAACACAATCTAACTATCCCTATCACAATCATTATCACTATTATCACCATTATCTATGAAAACAGGTATTGACAATGGTGATAATGGTGATAATGATGGTGATCAACAGCACAACCAGTATCAACAGGTATCACCATCAATCACCATTATGATTATCAAAGGCAGAAATGGACAATTGATGGTTGATAGTGGTTGATAATGGTTGATGATGGTTGATAATGGTTGATAATGGCGGTTGATGGTGAACAATGGTGATTGATGGTGATCAATGGTGATTGATGGTCGTTAATGGGATTTACCCTCTGGTTATTTAACATAGCTATGGAAGCCATGGCCCATTTCTAGATGATAAACATGATGAATTACCTATTCAAAATGTTGATTTCCCATAGCTACGTTAAATAAGCAAAGGGTATGTCTATAATATCCATTGTATATATATATATATATATCAGATTTATATTTGCGGAATCCCATCTTCAATATCCAAAAAATATGGGTGTTTCCATTTTATTTGGGGTATCCAAAGAGCTGGATGATCTATTTCATGGAACATCCTACTAAAATAAATGATTTTGGGGTACCAAAATTTTAGGAAACCTCCAATTCTTATCCATAACACCAAGGTTTATACCAAGGTTTGGATAACACAAAGGTTTATAACTAGGTGTTGACTATGGTTTATGGTCAAATTTGTCTTTAATTCTTTGGGGTTATTTCTTCTCCATAATAATCCCACATTGTGTTACCAAACTCGTGGGGGTTAACATGTACTAACTATCCCACTTTTTTTTACAAAACAAAACTGGAGCTATGAACCATTTACAGGGGATGATCCTACAAATCGGGGACGTGCTTGTTCGGTTTATGAGTGGCGTGGCTTTGCCTGATAATGCTGGCGAAATCCCGAAATCCGCTGGATACAAATTGTCACTTTAACATACTTTAACTAAACAGGTTGGTGGTATACCTACCCCTCTGAAAAATGATGGAGTTCGTCAGTTGGGGTTATGACATTCCCAACATATGGAAAAAATGTTCCGAACCACCAAACAGCTACAATTCAATAGCAAATGCATGTTGACAATCATTAATGTTCCATGCTATGGGTATTAGCAACATTTTTTGAAATCCAGAATTCTGGAAGTTGCTTCCATGACAGCTGAAGCCAAGCTACACGAAAGTGAGGCACTACCAACGAAGCCGTCCTCAGCTTTCGGAACCTTGTCTGAAAATAGGAGTTATACCTTGAGTTCCCTTCAAATGGCCATAGCATTGAACCATATGATATAAACCACCATTATTTATAGGGAAAATGATGATTTCATCCATGATTTCATCCATTGGAATTGGAGAGGTCGCCGATTTTCACGCCCAAATGATCCCACCTGGCCCATGGACTCCCTACAGACCAACAATCCTATAGCCGCCCCAAAGTAGATGCTGAAAATACGAAAATACCTTGGAAATCCTGGAGATTGTGGGGGAAGATCATCTTTTTGACCTCGTGGGAACCACTTTTTCTATCTTGTTGATTGCTTTCTTAGGCTATGATATGTTGAGAGACACATTAAGAGCATCTGAAGGACCAAAGAGCTAGCAAACTCGAGAGTACACATGCCGAGTGTTAGCCATGCAGCAGTTTTAGCTTGCCTAAAAGGACTGGAACCTCTCGGGACGGGTGAAAGAGCTCCGCCAAGTTTCGTCACATGTCCAGTTGCCTGTGCGAAAAGTGGCAAACTATAGACCACTGCAGTGAAAACTGCAGCACGTCTCTTGGGGTGTATCAACGCACGCAAACATGACGAAGCAACTTAAGACGCTCAAATCTTTGTATGACGAAATATTGGTGTGATCCATGCTGTCGATGAAACGACGCTGCGCTCACAACATTTGACAGCGATGTATTTGAGGTTTGCATCATGACGCTCGCATGCATGATGAAATCTCAAAAAGCTCCCAGAACGGATATCTAGGTGAGCTAACTAACTTAACAACATGGCCCTATATATTTTTCCAGCAAATGGATCAACCGTCGCCAGATGTCGCCAGCACCAGGCCTAAATCTTTCACGTAGCCCGTTGGGATCAGTGCAGGATCTGGACAAGGATCCTTGGATTAGCCGCAAAAGACAAAGGCAAAGAATAGCCCATGACGGATCCATGGCCCATAGAAATAGATGGTTTACCTGGGTTTACCTATTAAAAATGGTGATTTTCCATGGTGCTGGTATATTAATGCTAACATGACTGGGGTTTTTGTTGATGGGATCCATGGAGCACTATATATACCAGCACCGTTAGAATCCGTCATGGCTAGGTTAAACAGACATCTCTGAATAATTCATGTCAATGTATGTTTTTGCCGCACCCTACTGAGGCTAGCCTGCTAATCCCGTAGAGAGCGAACACTTTTGAGTCATTAAAATTAAGTGACATGTTTGGTTCTTTCATAGATTCATATTCTCAAATGACTCCGATGACATCAGATGTTGTAGTTTGTCCGCCTCTTGTGGATCAACATTGCTGCTGATTCTTCCAGTATCAAACCACCTAAAGTATGCTGTCTCAAATAGTGAAAAACACACTGTCTCCAAGGGATTTTATATTTGTCAATCATATCCCCATATTCGCAAATTGTGACCCTATAAATACATATGAAAACTATAAATTATGGTAAAATTGCAATTAAATAAGCAATGAAAACGCAATGTTTCGCAGTGAAAATAACCAACACGATTCTCCTCGATCTCGATATCTCAAACTGTCAAGCATGTGAAGTTACGCGTGGCAAGAGCGGCTTTGCTATTGCATTGACTTCAAGAAACAAACCCAATGTGCTCAAATCTTGCTGATTCATGCTGATTCCGCGTTGACAGTCGCTACATCAGATTGGGTTGAAAGATCCCATGTCAGGTGGATCAAAGACCCAGTGACCCATCATGAGCCATCACAGAAAAATGTTTTGTAAACTAACAGTTTGCTATTGAAAATGGCCATAGAAATAGTTCATATACCCATAATTTAATGGTGATTTTCCATAGTTTTTTGTATGTTTACCAGAGGGTAATGTCTTGCAGCACAAGGTTCCAATGAACACACCGGCCAATCCCAAACCAATGGCCTGCCGCAAGATAGGCCAAATACTGGTGAAAAAAAACGCTCAGCAGCCATAGTCTCCAGTGGGAAATTCTCAGAAACAAACACATAGTAGAGTCACTGATTTTGAAGTCCTGAAACATCTCCCAAGATGTTTTTCTTTTGACTGTGGGTAGGCAGGATCATTGCTCTGTGTGTCAAAGTTGCATGTCCGTTAGTTGCTAGTCACCATGGCAATAGAAAGAACTTAAGAATCCTCACCCTCCAATCTCAAACGTAGGCTGAGCGGGGGGAATCACGGTACCTGACTACTGGATACCAAGATCCAAGAGCTTTGGCTATTGATCCAGGTAGATCAACCAGCAGATCCAACAGCGTCCAGTGACGGAAAGGCACTGTCCCACCCAGTCCTGTAAGGATCTGTGTTGTTTACGGCACAGAAGGCGCTGCCAACCTGTCACAGGTATGAGGCTGACCATGTCGACACTTGAACAGGCGCATCACCAGTCAGAGACGCATCACCGGACTTTGTGCTCACCAAGCTATGGTGGATATTTCCACCGGCCAAGCTGCACTTCCAACATAGGGTGACAAACACGGAATGGAACCTCATCTGCGAGGAGAGGGCGCTTCGTTCTTTGTGCACACGTGCACACTTTTCGGGGATCTGAAACGTGGGATTCAAGACATATTCACATCAATGTCTGATCATCTGATCATATCTGATCCCTTCTTTCACTAGATTGTCTTGATGCAACAAAGGATAAGACAAGAACATAATGAACATATAATGAACATATAATGAACATATAATGAACATATAATGAACATATAATGAACATATAATGAACATATAATGAACATATAATGAACATATAATGAACATATAATGAACATAATGAACATATACAGTATATAATCTAAAAACATGGTAATTCAGAAAGTGCACAAACAAAAAAAATTGGCCGCTCCGCTCCGTGGAACTTTTCTGACCGAGGAGCAAGTCGTGCCTGCAAAGACACCGTAGCAAGCTGAGGTGTCGTAGTAACCTGTAAATGACTGGGCAAATCATAACTGGTTGGTGGTTTTAACTTTTAACCATCTTGAAAAATATTGGAAAGGATTATCCCATCTATTATGGAAAATAAAAAATGTTTGAAACCACCAACCAGATAAATGATTGATTGATTTACATCATAAATGGATAAATCATGATAAATCATCAATCCATAAATCATTCTTACCATCATTCTGGGCAAATTATCATAAATACTAACCCCAAATAAGGCCTCACATGGGGATGATGTTCCCCTTACTAACCATGATTCCAGGGTTCGGGAGATCAGTGAGGTCGTGATCAAATTTACCCAGAAATGTTGTAGCTCAGGGGTCGGCAAAGGTTGGTAAATGTCCAATTTTTTTTGGACATCACATAGATTAACCATAGATTAACCATAGATTAACCGGTTGATAGACCCATTTATGGTGATCCAGAGGGGATGTTTTTTTTGTTGGGTTTACCACGGTAAAGGATGCTGAAACACATCCCCACAAAGGGACAGTTTCCAAGCCCTTTCTTGAGGGACAGCCAAGTTGCACATACGGTATGGGTATAAATTTTGAGGTAATATTTCACCCATGTTCAAACATCATTTAACCGGTCTTCAAACATCATTTTCGGTTCCCAAAAAAACGGGTCATGCCCAATCATCCTTAAGTCAGTCCCATTTCGGAAATCGAAACCAGGCTGGTGCCATTGGGGATCCAGCAGCTACTGGATGCATCAGCATTCAACGGTTGCAACATCTAACTGCATCTCAAAACATCAAGACAAACATGTTTACTAATCATATATTGTCTATATTATCTATTCATGACTAGTCAACAAATATTCATATGTTTTTTAAAGTTCTCCAATTTTCTACATATTTTAATATTCGTCTAGGTAGGATATATAGATGGTTATTTTTCTGGAAATAACAAGAGATATCAAGAAAACAGCATGGCTCGGTAAGCTCGGTGACCAAGGTACAGGGCGGCTGTGTCCTAGGATCGGGATCTTTACCTTGCGACAGTGGAGTGGATCTTCGCGGAAAGTGATGGGAGAATGGTCATGGGAGAATGACTTAAGGTCATTTTTTTTGCCTTTGGTAATTTTTTTAAATAACTTTTGGCTATTGAACATGGCCTTTGACATAGTTGATTTATCCATTAAACATGGTAATTTTCCATAGCTATGTTAGTTTACCAGAGGGTAAATAATATCAGTATGCAAATTATCCAATCACTTTCACGAACAAATGGTATATGTCTGTTAAATTCATTTATTATGTATGCCACAATATTGTCATTTGTTGAACATGAACTTCATGGGACCTTCACAACTGTGGGATCAAGATGGATCAAGTGGATCAGTTGGGCATTTCAGTTGGGTAGCTTAGGGGATAGAAAGATGGAAGTCATAATGTTGCAGCAAAGCAAACAACAATGAACTATCCCAAGCAGTTTACCTCTGAAACGCCACAGTTTGAGATGTTTGAGACGTTTCAGTTCCGTTTAAGTCACGTCAGATGTCTCTTAAGTAGTGCCTGGAACATGTCCTGTGCCGGTGACATGTGGTAACCACATCTGAGAGCTGCACAGGGCACAATTAGCAAACAACCGCTCAAGACAGTCGAGGTGATGCAACCATCTTCATACCTGCGATGGCTAGGCATGGGGCTTGGTGGCGGGGCAACGGCTGTTGAAAAACTCCGTAAAACACTGTCTCGGAATGTCTCGAATATGACATGTCATACTCAAGCCCAGGGGTGGTTGTTTTTAAATACCCGGTTAGAGACTCATCCAGAGAAATAGTGCTATGATAGCCCACGGCATTTCGACCTTTACGAATATTCACACATATTCAAACTACAAACACCTTTTCAAACGTCTTATCCGAAATTCTGAAAGTTAGACTCCGCAAGAGTCCCCATGATTGGCATCAGATATCATCCACTTCCAACAGATCTGGGAGGTAGAGAACAACAATGCTGGGCGGCAGGAGGCAATCGTAGTTTGGGAAGTTCCGATGGGAATTTTTGGAGAATTTTCCTGCGGAATACATAGCCAGCCATCACTTCTATTCATTCCTTCCATGGTGAAATGTGTGCCTATGCAGTTCTGAGAAACTAGTCAACCAGAAGATGACTTCTCAACCTGAAGAAAGTAAGGAGATGTAACGAGTCCCCCGGTTTGTCTTTGTCCTTCGGCTATCCGCGAAACAAAACGCAGAGCCACTTGAACGAGGCGACCACTATTGTTTGGGCCAATTCCAGATCTTCATGGAAAATCTGGGGCCAAAAATTGAGGGAAACTACCATCTGGTTATGACTAACATAGCCATGGTATAGATGGCCTATAGAAATAGATGATTTACCTATTAAAAATGGTGATTTTCCATGGCTATGTTAAATAACCAGATGGTGCATCATGCGTATCAATTTTTGGGACCCAAACATAGGATCTTTGCCAAGGATTGGACCTTTTTTTGGACCTCAGACCCCGACCCCGACCCCTCCCAGGGTCCAGGTTTTCGTCGAATCGTCAAGTTGCGAGGAAGTTTGGCAGCTTTTGCTGGCAGTCCCGGAATATCCAGCTGCACATTGCCACCTGAGGATCCAGATCATCTAGATCCAACTTCAGGGGTGCGAATTGAAATAGCAATCATACCAACAATGATAAATATCAGTGATAATAACAGTATGTAGTAATCATGTAATCATAGTGATAATGATAGTAAAGTATTTATCACACTAATGTAGTGGTATATACAATTATATAATATAATATACATTGCTGATATGTATAACTTTGATGCGGCACAAGATCACAACGGGTATCCAGCTAGAAAAAGAGTCCAGTGGTTGCTGAATGTCTCTGTACGCCTCACCCATCCTCTGAGCACGGCCTAGAAATATGATGATTCATGAGAATATGATCAATCTGGAATAATTACATAGCACCTTCAAAATAGACAATCCTTCCCATTTATGGAAAATAAAACATGTTTGAAGCCATCAACCAGTAAAGTCAAATGCACCAAATCCAAACTGCCTGCGAAATCCTGCGTGTCAAAGTCTACAAATGGTCACTGGCCACAAGTTCTCTGCAGGATTCTGCAGCTATCCCATCGACACCATCCAGCTGTTTCAAACTCAAGCCATCCTTGTTTTTTTCTGAACATGTTCCAGATTAGTCACCATCATCTCCCTCGAAAGTAGGGATAGAAAATCAATGAACATCATAACTTGAAACGACTGAAGAATCAGTTGCGTCACAACGAGCCACGCTCCAAAGCTGGCATTGGCCTTTTCGTAACCAGCTGGCGGACTGCTGGGATCCGGGCATGTCACCTGGCTTCAACATCTTCGACATCAAAGGTTTGAAATCTCAAAGGTTGATTTCAATCAACATGATCATCATCAAAAGTATACAGTTTGAACATATCTTTGAAATATAACAAATTTGACTTGGCAACCAGAGTCTCTGAATTGCTGAAAAGGAACTTCTAAGTTACCAACTGGTTGGTTTTCTGAGTCCACAATTCCCACAATTCTCGAGATTCACAGTTTCTTTGCCCATATAAATCCATAGGGTTTCCATAGTCATGGGGGTACCCCAAAATAGATGCTTAGTGGAAAATCCAAAAGGGGCGTCCCATAGGACCCGTTATTTTTATCCTTTCATCGCCTCGCAGAACGGCATGGTGTAGTCTGGCAACTTTTCCGGGTCCTCAGATTGATGATATTGATGATGATTGATGGTTGAACAAGGTTTTTCTGCGGTTTTTGTTGCATTTCATTGCCACATTTGGTAGTTTCCATGTAGTTTCCATGATCTCTCCTGTGAGGTATTGGCTCATAAGGGATCACCCTTGTACTCTTTGGGATGTGGCCGCTGCAGAACGATCCACGTTGCAGCGCTTGCTGCGTGGATTGTAGCAGGCAAATGTCTGCCAAAAATTTGTAGTTGTAGATACATCGACACATTTGAAATATCAACTTTCAACATAGAATATAATATCCATATAATATCCAGGAGCACACCATATTGCCTATCTTGTTGGATGCTCCACTTTTTGACATCACCAAGTTAGGCATAGGCAAAGGTGCAATGTTCCCCATCGGACAAACTGCTGTGGTGCTGCTCCCAACGTAGAATGGCCTCAGTTGAAGAATTCCAGTAAGGTTGGCAAAAAATCATGGCCATAACAGTGATCCCCACTGCAATGGTACATCAACTATTTCAGAGGGTAATATATGTTATGTCATTACAGTATCCCATCATGGCTTATGTCATGGGTGAAATCATAAGGTCGTAGCGCCCAGTGAGATTCAATGAGTTTACCATAAATCACCATTGATGTCCACCATATGAACTATTTTCATCAGAAACGATTGTTAGTTTACCAGATGGTATCTTTAATGTCTCAATTTAAAATACGCCAAGTTACGGAATGCAGCTCAGTGTGCAGCTCTCTCCTTCCTGCAGGTTGTTGCAGCCACTGGTCTCCTCGGATACGGAACAACAAATGGGAGATACCCAGCCCAAACATAGCAATGAAAGTATGCAATTGTGATAGGAAAAATTAGGATAAACTGTGAAAAACTGAAATTTGAGTAGCTATACTCATGAAATTATGGTTTATCATCCGCATAAACACAGATAAACCAATGGAGCAAACGCTCCATTTATATCCATTTATCATAAGAAAACGAGCAGCAACCATATTTTTCATCTCACATGCCACAGGCGACCTACCGTCCCCTGCGCGATTCTGGAACGGACCCGGCCAAGGATTCAGGCGAATAAGGTACAATAAAATCATTAATTATCAATTATAATTAACTATAACATATGTGTAGGTTATCATACAATGAGAAAATACATATTACACTATGATATGATATAATATGATATGAGATCATATGATATAATATATAATAACATGTGTATATATATAAATATGTTATACATAATATGAGTATGCAGGCAACTACATACTATATAGTTATATTAGTAGTTCCCTCATATTCCGTTCTGAATGATTTTGGAAAAAACACCTTGGGACCTTGGTCGTTCAAAAAGGAGAAATGTCGACAATCCCTTCGGCCGGGTATCTACGACACAGCTGGAGATGTTGAGATCTGCACACCTGGGTGGTCAGTGAAAATTGGCCGAGCCAAAAATAGGTACTGACACCACCTGCCTCATTGTAGCTACTAGAGCCAATAGATATAGACACTAAGCCTAAAAGGATCAGTAGAACTTGATGTTTCTTTACATAAAGATGTGACCCACGCTTTAATGCAGAGTCAGTTGATCACACGAAGTGTCTTCGCAGGACTGTAGTAAGTTTTGAGAAAAGCGGCTTGGGCCAAGACTGTAAGAGACTTTCCAACGGCCATGGTAAGGACAAAGTGTTGAAATATGTTGAAGGCAACCCGGATATCAGGAGTAAATCCTTTGCCAATTTAAAAGACACCATCCACAGTTGGTAGAACAACAATAGTTTTCTCTCAGTTTTCTTTTTGTTGCGGGGATGAGAGTCCTTGCTAGTCTGAAAAAGGCTTCACCCTTAGGCCCTGCTGAGCCATGCTGAGCCATGCTGCGGCTCCAATTTTTCGCAACCACCATAGTCCAGCATCCACTCGCAAGCTATGTTGGTCGTGCAATTCACCTGCAGCCGCTTGAAAACGAGGGTTTTCTGGGCTTTACAGCTTGATACCGTCGGGATAGGCTACAGGATCATACACAGTGAATATCAATAGCTGGGGGGTTCCAAAGTCATGTGGGTACCCCAAAAGTTGGATGCTTTATACTTATTTCATGGAACATCCTATGAAAAAAATGGATGATAAATTGGGGACTGTCATGACTTTGGACATCTCCAAATAGATATTGATGAATCTACGGGATTTAGCCAGCAATCATCGGGGATAAATGCTAGGAATCTAGGGGAATTCGGATTCGGAGATTCCAAATTCATAGCTGGGATTTTTTGGCACCTGAAAACGGTGGTAAACATCCCATGATTTCTAGGGTTTCAATCACCAGTGCTTTATTCCATTTCTAGGTGGTAAACATCCCATTTTTCCCATGGATTTCTACTGGTTGGTGGTTGACCTACCCCTCTGAAAAATATTAGTCAGTTGGGAAGATGACATTCCCAATATGATGGGAAAGTCATAAAATTCCATGGTTCCAGTCACAACCAACCAGGATTCCATGGATTTCATCATTCGCCATTAAAAATCGTGATTTTCCATGGTTTTCCCATTAAAAATCGTGATTTTCCATAGTTTTCCCATTGAAAATCGTGATTTTCCACGTACGTCGTGGGCCTGTGCAGGTGAACGATAGCCAGGCAGACACTGCCAGTCCTTGTCGGCTTCGATCCACAGAAATCCAGTCCTGGTAGGCAGGGTTTTTTGTCACTGAAAATGAGATAGAATGATATACAATGTGTGTATCTAATGGATATAGATATAGATATATAGATGTATAGATAAAGATATAGTATATCATAATATTATATATATATAACATATGATAGAATGATCACAAACCAGATTCTGGGACAACCATATATATATATACATATATATATATATACATATCCTATCAATGTGCTAAACCCCTAAAGCCCTAAACCGTCCCCAGAAAGCCAAGCTGCGGGGTCGGCTGTCCCACAGCTTTAGGACAGGCTGGCTCGCAAACAGGCAAACCAAACTCTGGCTCCTTGTGACCGGTGGACGATACAGAATCCGTGAACAAATCAATGTCCATGACATTTATATACATTTATCATGAATGTTTTTTTATTAATGTTTTTTTGATGAAGAACTTAATGTTCATGACATATCATGAAATGTCAATGTTCATATCGTGCCTCTCATTCAGAGATGTTCGGAAGTTTTTCATGCGACTCAGTCGTGGCGGCAAAAAACATGTGGCTCATGGATTTTCCGTTGCCGTTTGGATCTACATCTAGTGGCACAGGTAGAGTTTTGGCAAGATTGAAAACAATGTTGGTAAACCATAGTAAAGCATCTCCAAATTTACCACAAATGGTGGTATAATTATATAATATTATATATATTTATATTATATATATATTATTATAAATAGTTACAGTGTAAAGACATGTAAACACAATGAAAAGATCGCTGGTTTGCTGCTTCACTAACAAGTAATGAAGTCAGGAAAATGCACAAGGACCCAACAGGCCGCAGCATCCACTGATTTATGGATTGACCATGCGAGAAAACAACAGCTGTAAACCATCCAGAAATTTTACAAGCATCCTGGCAGAAGCCTGAGCAGAATTCGCAAAAAAATCTGCTAACTGGACTGGAGTCTTCCAACGTCATCATCATGACTCATGACTTTACCTTCAAACTCTGTTGAGAACAAGAGCACGTACCTTCGAACCTTTCAACGAACCCTTTCAAACCCTCCAACCACTGCCTGACCAGGTTGGTTGTTGTCCCACGGACACTGTGCTTGCGTTGGCACCCCATCGTAAGGGACCTGGGCTTCTCCAACAATTGGAGAATTGGTTGCAATAGGTTTCAACCGTGTCCTCTTACACCCTGAATTTTCACCAGAAGTGGCGTTTTGCCCATGACATTGCATATAAGTATATCATATAAATGACTATTTTACAATCAATTGACGTGTGGGCAAACGCCATCACCATAACAAATGAATTAAATAGAAATCATCAGCCGATCGTCATGGTCGTCATCTTCGTCAGCATCATCACAATCGTCGTCATCCATGTCAAAGCCAGCATCTACGGCAGTCATTCTCCTGCTCCGTATCCTCATTAGCATCTTTCTCATCATTGTCATCGCCACCATCAACATCATCCTTGATGATGAACCGACAAGAAGAGATAACTGATGTTGCCTGATAAACATGGGTTTGACTGCGGCAATCCAAAATAAACCTTCCGGTCGGCAGTCAAAAAACTTAGAGAGCCATACGCGGCCGAGCGCAATCGCTGGATGTCATGATGATGGTGACATATTCTTTGTCCACTCTCCTGCATTCTGGATAACTCATATTTCACCCACCTGAAACCATTTTGGGACTGTTACTCTTACTCACCATCATTCACGTGACGTCGCCAGCTTTGGTCCTTTTTATTTATCCACAGGATTCGCTGGGCGCTGGGTAGGTAATGCTGGGCCAAGACACATTGCAATAGATGAGGCCAATGCTGCCTGGCCTGGCTATGGCTGTGGCATGCTAAGTTGACATGTAACACTGCACCCGGTGCGTGGATGTCTTAACATGTCTTAACTTATTGGCTCAGAATTGTCAAAAACCGTTGACCCAATCATCTTGCTAATGCTGCATTATTTTTTAAAAGGTATTCACAGGTGCTGTGATTTGGGATGTCAAACCGTCAAACTCCAAGAAATGAAACTTCTGAACCATGCAAGTGCACCGCGCTGACAGCGTTTCTGACGTTACTTTGGATGCCCACAGCTGACCCGATAATAACGCAAAGTCTTTGCAATCAAATTAGAAGTCCTACTGTGGATGGTTGTGAAATCCTGCACCAGTTGGTGGTTTATCCAAGTATTTTTTGGGGGGTTCAACCATCCCAAATTGGTGGTGCAGGATTTCGCTGGCCCATCCACAGTAGCATCTTCCATGTGAGGCAACACGCCAAGGTACGTGAGGTTCGCCGCCGCCGTCGTGTTGAATTTACAATCCCTCCTTAGCGGAAATGGAGGGAAAGTGGAAGAAACTTCCCTCGGCTTTCCCAAGAATATTCATGAATTAATTCCCACTTCGAATTCAGTCTTGGATGCTTTTACCCTCTGGTAAACATACAAAAAACTATGGAAAATCACCATCTTTAATGGGTAAATCCACTATAAATTGCCATTTTCAATAGCTATTTTGACATAACCAGAGGGTAGATGCTGCAAAACCAGCGTTTTTTTCATCGCAAAACCACCGAGTTTTCACTGACACCTCCGAGGCACAGCTGTGGCTCGATGCAAGGGGTGAGAGGAGAGCATCCACTCAGCACTGCCTGGATTCGAATCCTATGCGATTTTTGGAGGTTTCCTACCCTCTGGTTATGTCAAAAATAGCTATCGAAAATGGCCATTTATAGTGAGTTTTCCCATCAAAAATTGTGATTTTCCATAGTTATGTTAGTTTACCAGAGGGTAAGGCATTGGGGGATCCCCAATTGATCCTCCAATTTTTTCAGATGATTTTCCATGAAATCTAACGGAATCCGGCTATTCTGATCTATTTCGGAGATCCCCATGACTATGGAAACCTCCGTTGAGTATGAACATGTATGAACCATGCATTTTGGCTGGCTGCTTTTTTTGGACCCATACCCATGTCATAGCCATGTTTCAGCAGGTTACCACAAATCTGTGATGGACTGATACTGTTTGAGAGTTGCGGTTGAAAGATGCTTGTTCAAATGGCTGCAAACCCGGTATGGCTACACATCATTTAGTTTACGGACAGTCTGGCACCACGTTTTTTTTCTGCAGCATATCTGATGATATCTGCCACTGCCAGTTTGGACATTACAAAACCTAGATAGATAAACCATGATAAACCATCATAGACCACACTTTTCAATTTCGAAAAAAACGGGCATTTTTCCATGCCACTACTTGTGCTGCACAAGTTTTGCTTGGCGGTACTTTACCGGGTTCAAGATATGTTGTCGGTCCCAGTTCCAGTTGTCTAATTGGTTTAACTCTTTGTCTAGTTGTTGGTTTCAACCTCAGTCACAAGCGTTGATTCAAAAGCAAGAAATAGCTGCCACAAGTTTTAAAACAAATAAAATCCTGAAAATTAAAAGTGATCCGCAAAAAAAAACCCAACAATCAAATCCTATTAAACAAAAAAAACAACACAAAAAATGATCATATTACCCTCTGGTAATTTAACGTAGCTATTGAAAATGACCATTTATAGTGGATTTTCCCATTAATAGCATGGTGATTTTCAATAGCTATTTTGACGTTTACCAGAGGGTATGTGTCCAAGTTTCTTGTGGTTTTCCAATCTGTGATAAGGAATTAGGACTCCGACCTGGCAGCCTTTCAGCGCTTTCAGCCCCATCTCCGATCCCAAAAAATCTGCCGGCGACGCCTCCGGGATACACTGCGAACTGGCGCTGTGTCGGGGTCGCAAGGCGCAGTTGCGTATCTCGGATGAAACTGGATGGACAGACTGACAGGATGTTGTACGAGGTAACCATAAGTACATTACATGTCAATAGTAGATACTATAGATATATCTAGTTAGATATAGCTAGTTAGATATATCTAGTTAGATATATCTAGTTAGATATATCTAGTTTGATAATATATGCAAGATATCCATAGTAAAGCGCATAAACACAAGAGAAAACCTCCTGTTTTAAAACAACACTTTAGCCATGGTTGCCAAACGCGTGCGAAACAAGATCATTTTGGATACCACGTGGGTCTGCAATATAGGACAAGCTCTCAACATGGCCAACATAAACAAAATCTATCCTAAGATGTATCGAAAGAAACAAACACGTATACTTACATATTAAAAGACATAGTGTTTCACATGGTTTCTCATCTCATGTTTCCTAAAATGGGGGGTACCCCCAAACCATCCATTTTAATCTATTTTTCAGAGGGTTTTCCATTAATAAACCATCCAGCTATTGGGGATTATTGGGATATCCCCATTTATGGACCCCCCCATATTGACAACTTGATACTGGGGCCCCCCGCTGCTTCCCCGGCATATCCAGGCGCACACATCCATGTGCCGGTCTGGTCATCAAACGCGTAGCCTGGAAAAGCAGAACTCATGCGTTTTCTTTGGAGCGAGCAGATGTAGATTTTCCATGTCCAAGTTCTGTTGCGGATGTTGATTTGAATGACCAAATGGACTTGTCGCTTCAAATATACTGCAATGTGGAACTGCTGCATGTATATACAATGTTCGTCTTTCCAGCATATTCTCATGAATAGTATACATCAAATTCAAGCTTTATATAGTGTATATACATATATATATAGTATTGGTTTGCTCATGTTACGAGTATATATGATTATCGCGTCGGCTTCAGTCAGCATGGCCAACGGATCAAAGCCGATTCGTGCAGCACGATGCAGCCGTAACGGTTTCAATCATCGCTGTTGTCCATTACAGATGGGACCGACTAGCTTGCTTCCATCGTCATGTTCAAAAGCGCCTTGTCTGAGCTTCAGAAACAAAAGATAGATATTTGGTTCAAATTTCCAGAAAAACCCATGATCTGAAAAACCATCCTGAAGCATCTTTAACTTAGTTCCTTCGAATTCACCTATCTTTCTATCTTTAAAAATATTCCAAGGTTTGGGGATTGCCGCCCTCGCCTGTTGGCCATGTGTCTGGGTCTGGACAGGACTCCTGTGCAAGCGAACTTGCTGATTTTCAGGGCACAGAACTGTAATGGCCTATTGACGGGGATTTCTTAACAAACCCAACCATGGAAATCAAACAGTCAAATTGTAAACAACCAAAAGGGAACCCTTTTGGATGCTGGTGCCGCTAATATCTGCAGGTCCCAGATGCTGGTTTCTGCCATGTTTGACCCAAAAAAAAGTCGCATCGATACCAGTCCAATTTGGGGTCTTGGAGTACCCTCTGGTAAACTAACAGTTTGCTATTGAAAAATGGCCATTTATAGTTGATTTGCCCATTAAAAATGATGTGTTTCCATAGTTTTTTGTATGTTTACCAGGGGGTAAGGTAAATCAATCCCGCCATCGTTCCTTTCCACCACTTCATCCATGGACAATGGCAGGTAACAAATACTTGAAATCCTCAGTAATTTTGGGGCATTTTGGGCCTGTCGGCCTGTCTAAAAAATTCTAAGTAGCGGGTACCACACCCCTCCATGGTTTGACATCATGTTCCTTAAGATTTCCATGAATATCATGAATGGGGGATACACCCCACTTTCACACCGAGAATTTTACGTTCTTGGAGCCCCAACAAACATGTTAAACGATGTTAAACGTATGACATCAAATATCATAAATATCATCATGACATAGGAAATTACAGCCCCCATTTGTTGTTTTTGAGATCCCCGTCTTGAAACATCGAAAAATGATGGTTCCAAAAGTCGCGCCAGTCGCTTTAAAAACTGATCACACTCACTGGGGTTTCAGGGAACATCTTAGCCTCTGGTAATGACGTTCAGAGTTTGCGACATAGAACATGGCCAAGTCGAAATAGTTGATTTGCCCATTAAAAATGATGTTTTTCCATAGTTTTCCCATCAAAAATGATTATTGTCCATAGTTTTCCCATTAAAAATGATGCGTTTCCATAGTTTTTTGTATGTTTACCAGAGGGTCACCGTTGTTTTTTTCCCATGAAACCCCGAGCTCCGCAGGATTCCAGTTGCACACGGGCCGCACATTGAGCTCTGCAGGGCCCAAGGGATCAGTGTTGTTGCCAGGGCAATAGGCTGGCCTGCAAGACTATGGAATACTATGATGAGATATGATGAGTATGATGAGTATGATGGTTGAAGATTAATGTTATGTGTGTATTCAATGTAAGATCGCTGTACAGACGAGCGAAGGTGGAGATCGCGAAGGCTGAAAAACCGAGCTACGTATCGGACGTATCGCTCATCCGATGATTGTTGGTGGAGATTTGGTGCAGATATGATTTTCCCGAAGACACTGGGTCCAGAATCTGGGTGTGAAAATGGGGGTACGTCCCCCATGACCTATTGAAAATGGCAAATTCTGGTCTGGAACCATGAAGAAAATACTGATAAACCATGGAAACATATGGAAACATATGGAAACTCAGCTGAGCTCCAGAAAGATGAAGAATCCTGACAATCACCAGAGCCTGACCTGACACTGCCCAAATAATAGGGAGCGCTGCATCTCACGAAGCAAGACCCACCCGCTGGAACGCCTCACGTGTCTCCGATTGCACTGGAAGTTCCAGTTTCTCCATGTTTTTTCGATGTCAAGAAACGAATTTAGCCAAGGTCGTAGTGAAGTGCTCCCGATATATCTTGAAAATTCATGAAAATTCTTGAAATTTTCTTTCACAAACGTCTTTGAAGACGGTGTCATGACGCAGTGCTTGCAAACATTTGCAAACCAATCTCTGTTTGCCTTCCGAAGATCCAAGCTAAAATAACATAACCATATAACCATATAGCCATTTAACCATATAACCATGAATGTTGCTAAAAATGTCGAGTTGTCTCTTGCAAAAAATGTCGCTGAGTGCTGTCTGGTCATTGTCGCCTTGGCAACTGGAGGTGTCATAGAAGCAGGGCGTAACTTCAATCACCGGCGCTATGCATGGCCTCGTCAAAGCATCAAAATGTGACAGGCTTGATACATCTAATTATCTGTCTATCTATCTCTATATATATATAAGAATAGTTATATTATATTAATATATATATATATTATATAACTTACATATACATAGAAGGACCAACAGCATCTTGGGGGGAGGGGGGGACCACCAGACGCTGGGACATATATATATTATAATATAATGTGGGAGATATTTAAAAAAATAATAATATACATTCATACAATCATACATATATATATATATATATCCTACAGCTTCAAGTTCAAATGGCACGTTTTTTCATGGTGTTTTCCCTTCATAGTTCTTTTTTTTCTCGGAATTATGCTCCTGGCCTTGGTCCCGTAAAATGCCAATGGTGCAGTGCTCTGATTTGATCAACAGCTTTAAAAAACATCATATGCTGGGTGGGTAATAAGATGTAATAAGCCATTTATGCAAATCAATGGTTTGATTCTGATTATGGCTTATATTTGACTCCCATCATATGCAAATTGATTATGGCTTATATTCTACACAACATCATATGCAAATTCTGCTCTTTGGAGGACCAATTGCTACAGAGTTTTCTGATTTTTCTGGGTTTTGATACACGAGGCTGCGACCACTTTGCCCTTTCCAACCATCCCAACAAGATGTGAATTTCTGAACGACCAGCCACGCCAGGCATTTGAAGACTGCAGGTCTCGTTGCAATTAATTACCCTCTGGTAAACTAACATAGCTATGGAAAATCACCATTTTTAATGGGTAAATCATGTTAAATCAACTATATAAATTACCAGAGGGTAGTTCATAGGGACGTCCGACCTTACATGTTGATTCGTTTTTGGTGCACGCGCGCCTAAACCGGAAACCGATCCGGGGTCTTGAGTTTGGCTTCCCCAGTGATTTGTAGGGTGCAACTTGGCCGCTTTTTTCACAGCTACCCGGACGCAATTTCGCGCAACCGGGCGCAGAACAAGTGTGTATGTAACATCTTCCAGTTTGAATTCGTCATATAATCAGTTTTTGAACGCATTTTGGGCCCCAGCCGCCCAAGTGTCATGGTTCACCACTATCTTTGGCTGCGTTCGTTGAAAGGAGAGGTTTTCATGTCTATATATTGCACGCCGGTCTGACAAGCGAAGTGTCTGCAAAACCATGTGTAGTGTATAGCGGAGCTGTTTATCCCATCTTTCTTGGGCGATTCGATCACTTTTTAATAGCTGTTTCAAACATTTGTTGACGACTTCAAGCAGATAAAAAACATACACACAGGGGATTCAAGCAGAGACTAGACATGGAAAAGGGATGAAAAAGGGATGAAAAGGGGGTCTAATTACCCTGCGGCTCGGTAACCTCGAAGCAAATATCACGGGATATCACGGATATCCACAGGTCACAAACGCAAAGAGATACACTCCCGGGAACAAACGTGTCTCAGGCTACCGTTTCAGGTATCAACTAACATGTCCACTTTATATCGGCGTTTTCCTGGGGAATGCATTGCAACTTTTTTTTTACACATTGACCCAAAA
>Ga0126342_10004984_pt1 | contig 22959 bp, 22 predicted proteins | sample Cyp1metagenome_FD_92528 | JGI IMG/M metagenome (GOLD analysis project Ga0126342, IMG submission 92528) | Coral microbial communities from Lord Howe Island, Old Settlement Bay, Australia - Cyphastrea 1 metagenome | ecosystem: Host-associated > Invertebrates > Cnidaria > Coral ...
TAAGTACAATACTTCTGGAAGGAAGAAACACGTTGCACAAACAGTCCCTGCAACATACAAGGCATCTTCCAATCAAATGCAGTATCTCTTCAAATCAAATAAGACTATCTTCAGAAATGTAGCTTTGAAGAACATACATGTTTTCCCTAACTGACACGATATTTGTTGAAAAACAAGTTGGATGTTTAAAAGAACATGCTGCACATGTGGCGCGAGTACTGCTACATTGTGCTTTCTAGAGTCAGTATTCACTAATGTTTTGACAGTAATTGTCTATACTTGAAATGAACAAATGTGAGCCGTCTTTGCTTAAACAAAAACATCACACATGCTACCTTTGTGAGATTGACAGTGCCCCTTCTGAAGAAAAGTGACTTGAAAGGGCACAGCATTACTTCAATAAGAACGCTCTCTTAGTCTATGCAGTCTTCACTGGAAACAATAATTAATATAGTTCGAAAAGAGTTGTAGTGTAGCATTACCTTTTTGCAATTTTCCATTCACAAGAGTGATAAATTCCTTAAACATGGTGGAGCATTCCTTCAAGAAAATGCATTGCTTTGGCGCAGTGTGTTCACTTATTTTTCAGGCTTGGGGAAAAGACCCAAAGTTGAAACTTTTTCATGGTAGTTAAATCAATCCCATCTACTTAAGGGAAACCCAAGATGGATGCATTTCCACAGGAATGCATTCAGAATGCATTATTTCCCTAATCTAAGAACTAAGATCTAAGATTTGCTCAGGAGTCTTTGGGGAATCTTAGATTTAAAACTAAGAACTAAGATCTAAGATTTGCTCAGGAGTCTTTGGGGAATCTTAGATTTAACACTAAGAACTAAGATCGAAGATTTGCTCAGGAGTCTTTGGGGAATCTTAGATTTAACACTAAGAACTAAGAACTAAGAAGTAAGATTTGCTCAGGAGTCTTTGGGGAGTCTTGGGGAATCTTAGATTTAAAACTAAGAACTAAGAACTAAGATTAGCTCAGGAGTCTTGGGGAATCTTAGATTTAGAACTAAGAACTAAGAACTAAGATTAGCTCAGGAGTCTTTGGGGAATCTTAGTTCTTAGTTCTTAGTTTTGGATCGGAAATTCTACGATTTGTTCAGGAGTCCTGAGGGAATCTTAGATCTTAGTTCTTAGTTTTAGCTGAGAATGCATTCTGAATGCATTCTTCCCAGAATGCTATCATTGAGGTTAAGTTTAAGCAGTCTTAATAGCATGCTTACTACACTACTATGTATTGTAATATATGTATATACAATACCCACTCTTGAAACTATTGCCAAATTTTCCTCAAAATAGGCGTGTCTTTGGACCCAACCATGTGATGAATATGTAAAAAAGGTAGGTTTCAGGCGGGGTATTACATATATATATATATATATATATTAATATACGTATATTATATGGATGTTCAAGATGAACCATCCCCAAAAAATGGGATACTCAATGACTTGACACATACCGTATGGCCCATATCCAAATGATCATTGGAAGTGATCTTGGCATGTGAAGTTTCACACACTTCGGGTGAAGCCATGCAACGTATTGCATCGTCACTCAGCCAAGCACGCTTCATGTCATGAATGATGCCAATCGCAGAAGGCCAATCCTGCTTCAAGGCACCACCTGGGTCACCTCCCTGCTGAAAATCTTAACATCTGGGGATGGGTCAAAACCCTGGTACCTAGTGAACCCCAAGTCATAGCTGGGATTTATGGATGTGAATAACCCACTAAAAATGGTATCTATAGGTATTGACCCATACCCATCTCTTTTTCTTCCCGGGATTTTTGCTGCAACTTAACTGCTGTGTACTCTGCCTGCCGCATGCTGTGCACTCTGAGCACCGTCATGTACCTGCAGCCGCAGGGAAATCATCCATCCCATAATGGCAATCTATGGCAAGCTATGGCACTATAATGGGTATATCCCAATGACAATGCATTGAGGACCATTGCCCAATTGTTTCTTAATCTAATCCAACTTTGACCATAGCTTGTAGTATATATACATAGAATATATATATATATGAATATATATATGAATATATTCTAGTATATGTGAAAAACCTGGGCCAAAGCTCAAACAGTTCCAACATGTTCAAATCAATTAGACACATGTGTGAAAAAGTCGTTGCCACAACGGATTTTCATCAAATCTTTGGCATTCGGTGGCTCCAACAACGTCGCACGCCCTGATGGATGGAGTCGACTGGGATGCAAGAACTCAGCAGCTCTGGATTGGGTGAGCCCTGTCAACTGGATCGTCAACTGGATCTACACATCGGCTATTTTTGTTTATCGTGTATTGAACACATCCAATGTTTGTGGTCTGCGTTGGACCCATGGTCTGTTGGTCAAGTGTGACCCGGATCGTCATCAAATGCTATTGAAAGTGCTGAGGTTAAGACGAGTGAAAAAGTTGATTGCCCTTCGCAATTCACCCACCTTGCAAATTCAAAATGCCACACTGTACCTTGATCCCACATGATTCCACTGTACCTCTCAGTGTTTCCGATTCTGCTGATTCAGCTTGAGGTTGATCGCTGAATCTGTTGGTCGTCTTAGAGGTATAGTCACAGCGTGCTGTAATCACGATGCGTGACCAAATATCTCCATCATCTGAAACGATACTGGCGACTTGAATAGATTGAGTGACTGTAATTACATCTCTTCCTTCAGGCGGTCTAGAACGAATAGATCTCGGTGCACAAGTGGATTCAGCAGATCGTTATTCAACCAGAACCCTTTCCTACCTCCACCGCGAAATTGATCAGGCAACTAAGTGTGACCTGGTCATCCAAGAATCATCCAGTCAAGGCTAGCAACGACAGTTTTTCAAACGAAGAAAACAATTACGACGACATGCACAAACGCACAAGAACAAACACACAAACAAGAGAAACAAAAGGAAGCAATCAAGCTCAAGAAAAAGAAGAAGAACGTAACCGTATGTGTATATAAATATATACATAGTGAGTGCGAAAATGAAGAACGCTAGTAATCGAATAGGCACAAAACAAAACAGAAAATACAGATCATCGAAGAAGCAAAAGAAGAGAACACACAAAGAAGGGAACACACGACTTGACAAAATCTGCCGGCGTGACAGGTGAGGGTTGTAAACCATCCTTCGCCAAGCGCTCGTATACCTCGTTACATGTAGCTGCTGTCAGGACTTCAAAAGAAAAGGGAAACACCTCAACAGAAAAACACCGTATGATCTCCCGAAAGATCGAAAAAGTCAATCGCACCGTTCTTTTAGTAGGATTTTCATGGATGATACGTTCAAAAAAACATTTTTCAAGGTTGGCTATATTGTAATTGACAAAAAATAGGCCAGTCATGTGGACCAAAGGGCATGCGGTTGTTGGATCTTTTCTCCCAAATATCATTGCCGCAAAGGCTCATTCAGGGCAAGCTTGTACTTCTTAACTCCTCGCTGCTTTGATTCTGGCTTTGTTTCATTGATTTTTACAGTATACGGTTGTATGTACCCTCTGGTTATTTAGCATAGCTATGGACAAATGGCCCATTGATAGATGATTCAATGATTTACCAGTTAAAAATTGGGATTTGTCCAGTTCGCTACGTTAAAGAGCCAGAGGGTAGTTGTATACACGTTCTCTTAGGTCTCCATTTCACCACAAGCACCATCTCTATATCATCCATCCCTTGACCCTACCATGCCAAACACATCGACTGGTTATTAGTTTCAGCGCATCTCCGAAATACTTTGGACAGTTGCCTACTGTCAGCAAAGCTCTTTTTCAATCCCAATTAAAGAACCAATCGGATGAACGAGTCAAATACACATATGTATTAATACTATAAATGTAATCAAATTAATTGTTACTCAAATACAAGCAAATAGCTGATTCTGTGTAACTGCAAAAACATGCATGAAGAAGTGTCAAGTACCAGGAGTACCATCTATAGTTAGTACCATAACAGGTAGCTGTTCGATATGTCACGCGTAATCAACTCAGTCCTGCAAGCTGCTTCATAGTGCTCTCATAAAAGTGCAGGGGTCGGGCCACACCCTGAGCAGGGCTCGTCTCATGGGGTTCCTTCAACTGATTGAGGAAACATGTACCCACTGGTTATTTAACATAGCCATGGTAAGTCACCATTTTTAATAGGTAAACCATCTATAAATGTGCCATCTATACCATGGCTATGTCAAAAATTACCAGAGGGTAGGATATCCCCAATTCGTTGCCATGTACTGTAAATAATGTATTTTTTTGGGGGAAATCTAGGCAATATGATCAACGATTCTTCGATTTGGGGGTATGCTGGTAGACTCACTGCAGGTGAGGTCCCACCTGGTGAATCATGTCGTTCAACAACTTTTCCACAAGGTGACAACGACTGGCTCGCACAGCACAGTAGACCTCGGGGCATCTCGGGGCACTGTGTCGCTGACATCTCCAATGGGCAAACTATGGCAAACTGCTGGCCTTCGCTGCAACACGTTGCAATTCATCTGTGTATGCAGCTGGTGTAAAAGAATGGACAAAAACAATGAAAACCTCTGAAAAAGCCCCTGAGGCTTGAGGCTGATCCTTCAGTGAAACGTGAAGACTGGACCCGTGTGGCCCAATCAAATCGAACATCTGGCTTCATAAACATGGGAAACCAAGGGCAATGTGCCAGGTAAGCGGCGAGGCTGCTGTAGACATCTACAGAGGTGTGCCGAGCATGATTTGCCACCTGCAGCTAGGCTCTTTGCATCTGGTTGGACGGCAGTTGGACGGCGGCCAATCACACAAAACCGGGGGATTCAGGCCCATGACCCATAAATACCCATAAATACCCATAATGATGATCCTCAATTTTTTCAGCATAATCCCCAGTATCTACTCAGAAAAACCAGTTGGGTTTCTGGATCCCAGGCCTCTGGCAGAGCCATGCCTCTTTGGGCAAGTGTCTCTAACAGCTTCTCGTACATCTGCATCACCTCGAAACAGTGGTTGGCTCCCTATGTGAACCTTTTTGACATTGACTTAGTGTCACAAACAGATAAACAGTAAGCCACTTGCAACATTTATCAACATTTCACATTGCTCATCAAACTGGCGCGAAAACATTCAAAGATCCCTGTCACCATACCGTCAGCCTGGTTCACAGTGCGAGTACTCTGCCTGGGTGATTCGCATAGTGTCAAACAAGCCCTGAATGTTAGACGTCCCAGTGTCCAATAGATATCTAGCAGATCCATTTTGCTCAAAGTCTGCCTGCAAGTTGGCATTCCCCTTGGGAAGGTTTTCAAACCACATTTACCATACTGTCAGCTGGATCTCGTTGTGAGTCGAGCAGAAATTGTGCAACTGCGATCTGGACGGGTCTCGTGCATGGAGGGCAATGTCATCAAGGTCGCAAGCCAAGGCCTATGCGAACGTGAGCCAGTCGTCTACATTATATATAACTAATATAGAGACAATGACCACCATATATACAATAATACTATACTATATATATATGATGCATCTCATGAACACATATAATGTATGATATAAACTGATAAAATCTATTCATAATATATTAGTAAGACAATGATAATATAATATAGATCATGATAACAATGACATAAATTTAAAGTGATATATATATATAGATCTACAATTGCCGTGCATGTTCCTCTTCTGTGCCAAGGTGATAACCAAAAATGATGCCCGCGGCAACTGCGACCTGAATGAAGTTCTTTGCAGCTATTGACCACTGCCTCAATGAAGGCAAGATTTCCGTACATTGCCCAACTTAAGGTCCATTCTTGAGGTGAGACTCGGCGACATATGTATAATTAATTATGTGTGTACTGTATTATAATCTGGTTGGTGGTTTCAACCCCTCTGAAAAATATGCTCGTCAGCTGGGATCATTGTTCCCAAATGTTCCCAAGATATGTGCATATGGAAAGTCATAAAAGCAATATAAAAGCCATGTTCCAAACCACCAAGCAGTAATGTATGGTATAGTGATCTATAGTGTAAGGCCACTGCAGCGATCCAGGGACTTTGGATTCAACCTCGGATCTGGGCACCTTGGTCAGTCTCCGTGAAATATCTGGAAGGCCGTGTAGAATCGTGTAGAACTAGATACAAGAGGCTGTTGTCAATGCAATATGCAAAGTCGAAAACCTATGAAAACCTCATCTTTGGTCCATAGATGTCCATAGAGTCTGTACCAGCAAGTCTCTTAAGCACTGGCAGCTTCATCTGCCAAGGCCATGGCTTCGCGCACATCGCGCCTCAGAGGAAGTGCAGTGGAAAGGGAAAGGGGACTGTAATGTCAATTGGGGACACAATCAAACACAAAGCAATACACAAAAGATCACAAAACAATGCAAGACATATGAGATTCTCATCATTGATGATCGGTTCTCTGCCTTACTTGAGACATCTGGAGACACTGGAAATCTTGCGGAAAGAGGACAGAAAGAGGTCTTTTGGTTGCTTGGTCTGTGGACCCACCTTGATACCAGCATTATGTATTTTATTTGTTCCTGTTGTCGACAGTGCTGTCCCTCCCAGGTTAGCTATGGAAGCGGCTCTGAAAAGATAACCTTGGGAAGCTTCTCCTGCCGCCGTTCAACCAAAACCGCCGAAATCCTGTGGTGAAATTCCGGTTTTGGTGGTTCTGTCCAGGTTCTTGACGGTCACACCCCCATCTGTGCTGCTCAAATCCTCTTTACATCTCTTACTATATGGAGGTTCCAAAGTCATGGGGGTCCCCCAAAAAAATCATTGGACAACATCCATTTTGTAGATGGATGTTCCATGAAAGAAACCATCCAGCTATTGGGATACCCCATGTATGGAACCCCCCAAGTGCTGCCCACACCTCCGAGGATGCGAGCTTGGCTGCGTGGAAGCGCTTGGTATCAAGATGTCTGAGGCACAAGTTGACAAGGGCACAGGGATGCAGCCAATGAAAACGGAGATTTAACCCAAAAAAAATAGACATCACAGGGTCCAAAGATGAACATCAACAAACAAAAAATGTGGATATAAAAAGGAATGGTTTCGGATCAACATGACATGAGTGCAGCCCATGCTGGCAACAAATTGCTCCGTTGGAGCCTCCACGCGAAAGCGGCAAGCAATGTGACCAGGAAGACCACAAGTTCAAGTCCAACAAACCTCTCGCTGCAGAAATCGAACGGCAGAGGCAACAAACTGCTGAGGCCCCAGCTTGAAACCAGCAACGATGTCTGAAAGGTCAAAAGCAATGGATTGTGCAAACATCCTGAGCTCCGCTTCGCCAAACCCTGGTTTCGCCCTCTGGATGGGGAACTGATATGTGCTGTTCGTGGATGCCAGTATGCACATGTATGAACTAAACACACCAAAACACACCAAAAGAAATGATTGGGAGTCTAAAGATCGAATGACATATTGCATGTCTTCCTTCCGAAGAAAGCATTTGATGCGGCAAGTCCCAAAAGCCTGGCCACCATCATTAAGAAATATCAAGGCTAAGAAAGACTAGCAACTCCTGTCAAAGCATGGCCTTCATGGGCATGGCGTCTCTAGGAAAAATGACCTTTTTGAAAGAGCACGGCTTGAGATCCAAGGCACATCAATTGATGGAGCATCATGTTTTACCTTGGGCCCCAAATACCTACAAATACCTTGGACAAAAACCATGCGTTGGCCGGGATCTGCCGGGCCGAGTTCCCAGCAATTCGGCTGCACCACAAACCTTGGCTGAAAAAATCCGCACACGCACAAAGATGTAGCTGTAAATATGTGCAATACATACATACAACAATACTAATATGTATACATGGCATTATACACATATCACACATTGTAAATTATAAATATATATATATGGAGGTTTCCCAACATGGGGGTACCTGGGTACCCCGCCATCCAGTGGGGACGACACTCTGCCGCTGGAGACCTTTCCCGCCCCTCAGAGCCAAGGTGCTAGGAGCGTAGTTAAAGCGCCATGGCGTGACTTGCGAACATTTTGGAGCCAAATGGCATGGAGCGATTGTCATTGCATGGCATTTCTCTCCAAGTAAAAAACATTGACAAGTCAATGGGCTGATTATTCATGGTTTGTCTGAACATTTAGGGCGAAAACGTCAGGTGTTCTATGGTTTATATATTTACTATGATTTTCACCGGTGAAACTGCAAGACAAACACTTGCGGAACTGTCCTTCAGCAGCCGGAGCTTTCAGACTCGGATGACTCGTCGCTCTCCAACGCCTGGCGCTGCCCAGATAGGAATGAACCCATAGCAGAACTATAGCAGAAAGGCAAACTTGTCCCTGATTTTTTTTCCGTCCTTGATCCTTGCCCAAACTGAGCAAAACGATGCAAAACGGCCATTATATGCTGCATCTGTCCGGAGCCTCCTCCCAATCGTTTCGCGCCTGGAAAAAAACCCAAGAGCAGGAGAAAACATATGCCCCATAGAGCTACCTCTCTGAGAGTCTCTCCCATCTCAGGATGTACCAACGTCACCCTACAAGTAACCCCAATTCTGGCAAACCTCGAGCCTGCCAGTAACTCAGTATTGCAAATGCAGGTATCCGGCGGTATCCGGGCAGAATCAAATACTCCTTCTGCTTCAGTATGATTCAGTCTGTACAGATAGGTGACCACAAATCGGACCGCAGATGCGGTGACCACACGTCGCAGATGCAAGTCAGTTTCTGCCCTTACATTTCCCATGATTTCAATGATTCAAAGTGATGCAAGATGGCTTAATACAATTTGGCTATGGATCAAACCGCAGTGCCCTCAGTGCCCTGGTCTTCACATCAAATTCGCTGATATAGCTGGCACCACAACTCAAAGGCCTGCTCAAGTGCTCGCAGTCGTTCGCTGTGCACCTAGTGCCCAGCAGTGACCCTTCTAAGCCTTCAAAGATGCCTCTATAGTAGCTGGAGGAAAACATCGATGTCTCGGCCAAACAGTATTACCTCTGGTTATTTAACAATAGCCATGGAAAATCACCATTTGTAATAGGTAAACCATCTACAAATGGGCCATTTTCCATGGCTATGTTAAATGCCCAGATGGTAAATCCGAAGAACTTTACAGCATTACCCACTTTGGTAAGTCACATCTCCAACTAGAAGGTCAGGCTGCGCAGCCCCGTTTTTCGCCTCAGGGCTTTGAGGAGGGGCAACTGCTGCAGCCTCACCAACGAAAAACCGATGGAAGATGCGAATCCAAATGAAGATATGTCCTGCGATATGTCATGCCAATAATAATCCCATAGTCTTCAAACATATCTATACACCTGAATCATCCTGAATCTATACACCTGCATATCTTGATATAGATTGTAGATGTCGATGCACGAACAGATTACAGTACACATGTGCAAATATGAAATTGTAGATATGTTGTTGTTGTTGATGATGATGACGACGACGACGGCGGCGACGGCGATGAGGATGACGACGACGATGGTTATGATGATGATGATGATGATCATGATGATGATCATGATGATGATCATGATGATGATGAGGACGACGACGACGACGAGGAGGAGGAGGACGAGGACGAGGACGAGGACGAGGACGACGACAACGACAAAAACAGTGTATGTTGGCGGCCGCTCCTTGAAAGGGACTCCTTGCATGTGCTTTCGAGAACCAAAAAAAATGAAAAATACTTTCAAGTTAACGGTGAATGAAGGTGACTGTACGACTGGTTGATGGATGTTGATGGTTTCTGTTTCAACGCCCTTAAAACATGTGAGTCAGTTGGGATCATCATCCCAAGCGGGGTTGAAAGTTGAAAGTAGAAAGTACTCAAAACATTTCAAAACAACCAGCTACATAACAATTTCGCCCCTAATCGAACATCATTTTGAGGAATGTCAGATCCCGCCATAGACTTTAAGCAACCTGGCACTCCAACCTGGCAGGATATTCAGGATATCTCCATCGTTAATGTGATGATATCTTAAATAATCATCTAAAAGTGATTATTTGGCGCAATTTTCCATTGCTGGTTTGGATAATGTCAACCCGGCATGAATAAACCTGGGGGGGTAACACCCCCAAGGTAGTGAAATCTAACTTTCTTTTGCCCCTATGAAGCTGAACTAAGGGTCACTATTAAAATACTGTGGGTTAACATTCCCAACCGACCACAATTTTTGTTCCGAAACTTCCCGTTCAGCACCTGCGCTTCTTCAGCAGCGCTGCTACGGACCTGTTCAGATTCTCTATACAGTACGTCGCTACCAATCTTTTCCTGGCTCAAGTCGACATCCGCAAATCATTGGAAAGGTTAAAAGTTAAAAGTTTAAAGGAACATCTACGCATTTTCAACGTTAAACAATGGGGCTTCCCGTATTCTTTCCTTCATTCTGGGGGCAAAGCGACATGTGCTTTCCTCATTTCCTATTATGATGCATCTCTTGTCCACATCCTGTGTGGTAAAGCACCAAAAGCAAGTATATCGGTCCATTAAATACAGTCAAGTGCCAGTGTGCTTCCAGCAAGGAGGGTCCAACAACATCAATGCATCAATCCTCTCCTTCAACCTCCGTTTTACACGGAATTGCAGAGTTGCCCATCCCAACTGTGTTTCAACACTTTGATTTCTCTGGAAGAAACATGCAGCTTAAAACTTCATGGAAGCTTCAAAAACAAGAACAAGCAAATCTCAGTGTAGCTTAAATCCAGTGGATGATCCATCTTTTTCCTTGATTTTCCATCGTTTTCCTTTGTGTTACCTAGGACATTTTCCGCCAGTCACCATTCCCTGCCTCCTGCGGGATGGGTTTGGGCAGCGCCCTTTTTCTGGGAACGGTGTTTTGGAGCCATGGATGTCTGGTGGCCTCGGCATACGAGGCCAAAAATCCAGGATGATCCAGGTGAGATGGATATCAAATATATTCAAATATAGTATCCATATATTATCCATATGTATATATATATAATTATATATATATTTACATGTGATATTAAATATGGCATGGATAATATATGGATACTATATATGAATATGATTATCTAAGTGGATTATTGACCATATTTGATATCCATTTCACTATATATAATTATATATATTGTTTTAAACATAAAGTATGTATTCAATATGTTGTTTAAGTATCAATATTTGATATCCATCTTAGGTGAAATGTTCATTTGATATTCCAGGTGAAATAGTCACATATATAAATATGATTGAAATAATCAAGATATTTAATGATATCCATTGGTATTGATCCCTTGAAAATGATGATGAATATACCGTATGATTCAATATCAATGGTATCCAGTTGAGAACATTATGATCCAGGTGAAATAATCAAACTATTTAATTACAGCCATTGCTATATAAACCAACATGATGATAATAAGAGATGATGCAAATGGATATCAAATTGAGTCATCTAATGGATATTTACATATTGCGGGATGATATGATAATGGACAGCAAATATAGTCAATACTAAAATCACAATATGGATATCACATGTAGTTAATGTTTTACTATAATTCACTTGATTCACCAAAACATCACTTGATTCACTTGATTCTGCTCACAACAGAACACTCTATCATCAGACTAATTGGCTTAGACAATCAAAATTATATACATGGCGTGCTGAATGTGAACGTTGAATGTAATTACGTGTGCATAGATACTTCTGTGTTCATTGCTTACGGATAAACACATAAATCCATGAATTGCATTCTTCAATGTACCAGAAAAGAATCGGGAGGAACGTGCGTTTAGCACAAACGACTCAACCAATCCACATTGCCTATTGCATGCCCAAAAGTGGTTCTGAAGATTCGCATTTCACAAAACCGTAGCAATCTTTTTACGTGCAGTGATTTTAGGAATTGTCCGTGCGCTCGCCACATTTCCGAACTCTCTCCAACTAGCAGTATCCGGCAACCCTTTTGGCAAGGGTCCCTAAGGTTGTGTACCTCGTGGGGTGTTGTATGTCATCAACTATATAAACCATATTCTCAGTAATGCATAGCAGTAAGTTCTTATCCATTGTGCTTGCTGGCAGGACCATTCCAAATAGGCTGTGCTGTCAAAAAAAAATCGAACTTGATAAAAATTTTGATGATGAACCCTGAAAACAAATTGGACGCAGTAGTCCCGCAGTCAGTTTCCAAGCCTGCAACGCAGAGCATCGTCTGTTTGGGTCCTGCCAAGTAGCGAACAGCACGAGCGTTGAAATAGTCTGCACCAAATGGGTCTGTCTAAGAAAGGGGTATGCTAGGGAAAATGATTCTCTGTGTTCAATTTGGGGTACCCCATTTTAGGACAAACCCTCATCTTTGATAGATGGATTCCCGACAAACCCAGAGCTCCAACAATGTCCTTCTGGAAAAAGGAAAGGGGCCGGTCTGATAAATCCTTTACCAAAAATTGCCGATTAGTTATCAATTAGTTAATTATTAATCAACCGAAATAAACCCAGCCCTGGAAGATCGTGGACACAAGCGACCCCATGGTGGGTAAAACCCCATCGCTCCTTCTCCAACATCATGGACAAGCATTCCCTGCAACTTTTTGAGACCTAGGGCCATGGATTTCCATCGAGAAATTCTGGAAGTTTGGGTTATATTTTTTTCCTTGGACCAGTGCTTCTCAGATGGAAGAACATTTGCAAACTGCCAATGCAATGAATGCAAACTCAAGAATTCAAAAGGATCTTGCAATTGTTCTAATGAGACACTGTGTGTAATTATCATTGGTTGAATGATATTGTGTGCGTGCTCATGGATCAAAATTGAATCGCATAATAAATAGCTGATTCATGAGGGTGACTATAGCGCCCCGAAGTCTTTCAAAGCTGTGATCAGGGCTAAGAAGGCTGCCCAACACGTACAGTACATGCACGTTCATCTAACACGATCTTGCCGACAAAGGCCAGTTGCAAATCAAACAATATATCATTTTATCCTTGCATGTGGAAATAAATACATGCACATACATATATGTATATACGTATTATGATGCACGTGTAAAAGTAGATACATACAGGTGTGCAGATGTACTTGTATGTGTATATTTATGATTATATGCATGTGTAGGTATGTGAATATGTATATATATATATATATCATGTATGTATAAATATATAATGTATAAAAATATATCATGTATATATATATATATATACATACTTCATGTATATATATATACTTCATGGATATATATATATATACTTCATGGATATATATATAAATTATATATATATATATTGTATATATTTATATATAATGTATATATAATGTATACATACATACATACATACATACATACATACATACATACATACATACATACATACATACATACATACTTACATTACATTACATTACATTACATTACATTACATTACATACATACATATATATATATCATATGTATATCATATGTAATTCATATATATTATATATAAACATATGTAGGTGCAAATCTGTGCATATATGTGCATTATATAACCACGTAGTTAGTCATATATATACACTATAGAACCATACCAAACCATATTGAAAACATATGTGAGACATGTGAACATATAAAACCGTATATATATATAAATAGGTATAAATTAAAAACCATAAATCTATAATATATAAATAAATATAAATATATTATGTATATTGTGTATATATCCCGCTTCTTATGGATTACAACCAACCCATTCTCCACCATCATGGCACTTCGCCTCGTAGGTACCGTCTTTGGACCTTGCTGTTGGCACCGATGTCTCTTGGAGTCAAGCCGACAAGCAACCTTTTTTTGCTGTGATATAGCCACTAGTCGCAGTTGTTTCGAGAACTAAGGACGACTCACTTGCAGTTATATTCAAGGGATTTCAAAGGTCAAACAACATCCAGTGTTGTTTAAACTGTCAGAAGAATTGTTCGTCAAAAGACTACATACCTTTCCTCTGCTGAAGACACTGCCTTGCCAGTGCGGAAATACACCCACCAAGGATTCAATTTGTCCTCATTTGAGTACTCGTTTGAGTATGGGTAGCAGGGGGAAGCGATCCCTATACCGCACGTTGTTATTTTAATACAGCAGTTCAGAATCAAGATCCATTTCGCACTCTCCTTGGCTTCCGATTTGAGGGGTTTCTGCTTCAGGCTCCCTGCTGAAAATTTGGAAACTCGTGGGGGCTGCAGACCAGACTTGCTAGCCTGAGTCGATGCTCAGATTCTTCAGATTTTCTCCAGAACTCAAAGACCTCAAACAGCCTGGTAGATCTGTAGATCATTTGGGGGTTTCTTAGAAAGGGGGATCCCCACATTGGTTTCAATACTAAAATCGCCTAATGGCTTGGATGATTTAGGGGTACTACATGGTACTACCATTTTAGGAAACCTCCGTTGAAGTTTTGTTCGAGGATTTTTCTTTTCCCATTAAAATACTGCCATGCCTTGGACATTTAAAGGCCATGTTTTTTCCCCTTCACCTGGATCGACGGCTGAGCAATAGACAGGGATCCAAGTGTATTCCCGCAAAGTTGTGACAACATGAGTATATACCAAGTAATCTATCTCAAGTTAACATATTCTTTGATGGTGAAAATAAAAGAACATTGATGATAGGACCTAGTTGGCATTCATCGATAGTACATGAGGTGTCCTAAAATGGCAGTACCCTTAAATAATCCATTTTTAGAATGTATAGATGGATTTTCCATCATAAACGATCCAGCTATTGGGGTATCCCCATGTACAGAAACTTCCCTTCTCAGCTAAGATGTCAGCTTCCTGGTGTCTGAAGCACTGAATGGCAGTTTGCCTCGCAGGATCTGCGATGAATCGTAGGAATGTGCATTGAAGTTAGGGGTTTCCTATTTGGAAGAATGTATGCAAAATACAGTATGGAAAAGCTAAGCATAGTCAGCTTGCAGAATACTACTATCAAAAATACCAAAAACAAAGTAGTAAGTAGCAATACAAATGATCCAAAAAAAATACGAAGAAACTTCCGAGTTACGAACAGTTAACAATCCCAACAATACGTCACCTCAATCATTACATCACTTCAACACTACATCACCTCAGTCATTACATCCCTCAATCACTACATTACCTGAACCGCTACATCACTTTAGCAACACATCACTTCCATAGCATCACCTCAATCATTGCATTACTTGAATCATTACACCACATCAATCATTACACAACTTCAACAATACATCACTTCAACATTACATCACTTCAATCATTACACCACCCCAGTCATTACATCACTTGAACACTACATCACCTCAATCATTACATCATTTTCTTACATGTTGTTCAAGCTACTTTTGCAAATTGGTAGTGACGCCACGAACTGCTGTAAATCAAAGCATGGTGCATCTGGTGTCGAGACAGGGGCGGTTCTTGTTTCGGCACTTGTGGGTATGCTCGTTTCATGTTCGGAGCAGTCCGCACTGTTGACATTGTTTCAAGGTTTGAGACATGCGGTGGACGTCTTCGTGCCATGGTGTTTTGTGAGGCAGGGTTGGAGATCGCCGTCGCATGGTGGTGCAGTAGATGTGGAAGCTAGTCCGGCGAAGTGGTAGTGATGGCACAAAATTCTGTATATTCCAGCGTGTTGCGTGTCTGGCGTCGAGATGGGGGCGGTTATTGTTTCGACTGTTGCGGGTATGCTCGTTTCATGTTCGGAGCAGTCCGCACTGTTGACATTGTTTCGACGTTTGAGACATGCGGTGGACGTCTTCGTGCCATGGTGTTTTGTGAGGCAGGGTTGGAGATCGCCGTGGCATGGTGGTGCAGCAGTTGTCGGAGCTAGTTCGGCGAAGTCTAGTGACGCCACGAAAGGCTTTAAATTACATTTAATATTACAGCACGTGATGCATCTGGCGTCGAGGTTGGGTCTGTCCAAAAATCGTGGATAATTACTTCTGAATGCCTGTCAATCAATGTTCTTTCCAATTTCCATGGCTCTGAAGAGTCCAGCTCTTGTAGCCGCGTGCAAACGCTCTCTAATTAGTAAAAATCTGTACATGATCACTGGCCTTGGTAGTCTGGCAAGTGCGTACTGTGCTCAAAAATTCTAGAGCTTTCTGACATTGCCTCATGCAATCACTCCAAAAGATCAGGATCAGATGGTGCAAAAGACTGGCTCGTACGTTGACGCTTTTCTGTACACAGCTGGTCAACTACGGCCTTTGCAAGCCCCGCTGCGAACAAAGGGGGATATTCCTTGCATACAGCTGTCTTGAACTTACCTTCGTGATCTTTGCCAATGGCGACCTGCTGCCGAAATTTGGCATTCAGATCCGCGCAAGTATACATGGAGCGAGCCAATTGCGGCATACGAAGGCTGAAAAGTCCAGTCGGCTTGCGCACTTCGGCTCCCCACTTCCATTGGTCAGAGATGCATAGAGCAATGTCCGGGTGTTTCAAAAGCAGCTGAATGATAGCACTTGTCAAAATGGACGCTTTGGCTTCGTCTTCCGGAGGAGCAGGGTGCTCACTCAAGAATACACCTCCGTATAGCAAGTGCCAGATACACACCATCACGGCCTGCAGCATGAAGGCACTGCCCTGCCTACATTGACTTAGTTCACGGGGGCGAAGTCCGTCCAGTCCAAATAAATGTGCAAAAGAGTGCAATGGCCTAGGCCACCTCTTCTTCTCACTGTCAGGCAATTCCTCAGGAGGAGGCACATGGCGTGCCTCTGAAAATGTTTCGCAAGGAGCTCCACAAATTCTAGCGGCGACTAGGCCTTGCTCATAAAGCTGTGCTAATCTCTGCCACGAGTGAGATGCCTCAGTCAAATCACCGTAGTGCGCAGGAACTGCCCTGTCCATAGACAAGACCTTGAGATCCAAGCCACGAGCACGTGCCATGTGAACAAGGTGCCAGTGCACATCATTCTGCCGTCTTCTTCCACTGAACAAATGTATAACAAGATAGGTTGGTCGCAAGGAAATCTCCTTGATCATGGGAACAGCTACGTCATGAGGTAGACGACAGTCCCATTTGATGTTTCTGATTTCATCATGCCATTCAGTTTGCTGCAGAAAAGCGTCTGAATAACATCTGGGTCCTTTCGGCGAGCCCTAACCCGACCAGCCGCCTCTGGATCATATTTAGGGCGATGGGTCACATCTTGTCGAATGTCCTCCGCTACCTTCTGAATGCATTGTTGAAGGAAAGAGATGCGATCTCGCATTTGACATGGCGGCATCCCTTTGGTCACCTCGTAGAATGCGTCATCTGCAAATCCTTCCGCCTCTCCATCCTGGAACTCTGCAACAACATCAGGCAGATCATGCTGGCCCCAGTATAGGAGACGGTCAGCATACCAATCATCAAGCTCAGGCGGCCATGTAGAAAGGTAGTCAAACCAGAAATCTTCAAGCGGTCCCACAACTGAGATGTCAAATGGACCGTCACAAAACTGCTGGAGCCATGTCTGTGTGGTTCTTGTGAGACCATCTCTCAGTTGTTCATCGGCTTCAGCTGGGCTGCGAGGCAGCTGGATATCGCCTAGGCGGCTTTCAAGCTGTTGGATCTCCTTCTGCCAGCTTTGGATCTGTGCCACCTGCTGCGGTGGGAAGTGCCCAGCAGGGCCTTCTGTAGGAATGGCTTCAATACGGTTCATGCCAAGCACCCGCAAGGGTAGCTTGGTCCTCTCATATTCTGCCAAGTACCAACTTTTCCTCAGCACCTGGTAGCAGGCATTACGGCCAGTGCGCCGAGAGATGTATGCAAGATGCTGCTGGAGCCTCTGCGTTGTCCAAAAGTGAGTCATGCACACAGGGCATGTGGCTCCTGTTAGGAGATCATGTTCCTGCGAGAACACACCATGTGCTTTCCTTTTATGCGTGAAAAGGCCTTGAGCAGTGTCAAAGTGCCGCCCACAGAAGCAATGGTAATCACCGTCCCCTCCAACACGCACTAAGAAGGCCGGCTCAAATGAGGCACTCTGCTTTTCAGGAGTTTGGAAGAACTTACGGTGCCATTTGTGTACGTCAATCATCATGGCCTCTTGCATGAGGTGAGTACGTCCAGCTCGCTTAATCAAGGCTTTCCAGCCTGGAGCTCCCTTCTGCCAGAACTCAATGGCCTCAGTGAGGTCAGTAGTCCAGTGTTCTGGGGTGCTATCAGGCAGGATGGACCGGAGCCACAGCAGGTCCGCAAAGAGTCCACTGATCCAGGGTTGAGGAAGGGTCTGGAACTCCAATATGGAGAAGATGGTGAGCAAAGCCTGGTCCATGCTGAAACAGCTTGTGGGCAAATAGAAGCCGGTCTTGTGCAAGGCGGATGCGAGGTTCAAGGAATTTGGCCTGCGTAAACACTTGCCCGTCCGTCAACTTTGCCTCTGTTGGCCTCTCCCCTGCTGCCCAAAAATCATGGATAATTACTTCTGAATGCCTGTCAATCAAAAGACCAAAAACACAATGATGCACCAGGGAAATATCCACATGACTGATCCCTATCATTCACTATCATTCATTACCCATATTCAATTCCCAATCGGATCCCCATGGCAGTCCATGGCCCCAATTTTTCCATGCGATCCACTGAAGCTGTCCGCCTAGCAATGCCATGTAGAGCACCACACCAGCAGCATAGATGTCCACCTTACAGCCATACCTGGCGACGAAATGCGGGGGGTAATCGAAATGATGTGGCAAAACGATATATAACAGTAACGTTAGCTTAAGAAATAGACTCATAGACATACAGTAGTATGGTACTCCTGCTGCTGTGCCATGTCTAAACCAAATATTGCAAAGATGTCTGTCTGGCATGATGGATTGTGCTGGGTCGAAACAAAATATTGCTCACCCTCACCCTTTGAAGTTAGCGCCTAACCGTGCCTAACCTTTTCTCTGCAAAAGATTCAGAAGTCGCAGTTTTCAAGTTGTGGGCCCACCAGTTGTGTCAACAGCCTTGACCGAGAACACATGCTTCATCCTGCATGGTCCGACTGCATACGTTGCAAGCTGGGTCTGACAAGTTGAAGACATTCAGAGGATTGATTCTTGACAGCGACAAATCTTATGGCTTGTCTACAAATCTTGACAAGACCAAGCGGATGAAGGATTGGGGCTTTAGAAAACGGAGAGCCATCCGAGTGCTGCTCACTCGATCTGTCTCAGCCGGAAATCAATTGGTTTCTTAATTGGAAACATATGGCAGCCAACTATGCGGCTGGCATTTCCTTGAGGAGTGAAGACAGAATTTTAAACTTTAAACATTCTTGAAACGCAATCGGTTCTTCGGATTCGGACAGCCAATTTCAGCTAGTGCAGCAAGTTCAAAGCACTTGGGAGGATTTGGCAATTTTAAGATTCTAGCTGGGTCTATGTCACAAGGGCACGCAAAGCTGCGCGGGTGTCCGAAGAATTCCGGAATTTATCAAAGTGAAAAAACAGTCAAACATCCCGTGTCGGTGTCGGGTTCTTCCTGAGACTCGAAGGAAAAATGGTTCTGTCGGAGCTCGTGCAGCGCCTCCAGGACATCCGATGCAAAAAGATCGTTGCCAGCCAAATCCATCAAGGCAGTGGTATTCATCCGCTCCAAGCTACGATAAAGCTTCACCTGACGAACTTTCTTCTGCCATTCTTCACTGGAGGCTGGCGCCAAATAGTCTTTCAGCAGCTCAATGATGTTGACAGAGTATGGGTCTCCAAGCCTCTCTAGCTTCCGAATTATGATGGGCACAATGATCTCCAAACGCTGTCCTACACAAGGCGCAAAAGTGAAGCAACCAAAACAGCTACAGTGTGCAAAGTCACTGGGTCACGAGCTTATGAACACGCACCATGTTTGCAGCATTCTGCAGCCATGGCCATGAACCTAATTCCAAGGAATCAGATCATAAACAATCATCTTTGGACGGTAAAGTATTCACCAATGTGCATTGCTGTGGGATCAGTCTTGTGCTGTGCCGTCAGACTCAAGCGCTAGCAGAATTATTTTTAGAATTCAGTCCTCGGTCTGCGTGCTTCAACATGAGGCGCTGGCACTTGTGCAATCTCACCTGGTTGGTGGTTTCAACCCCTCTGAAAAATATTTGTCAGTTGAGATGATTATTCCCAATATATGGAGAAATAAAAAATGTTCCAAACCACCAACCAGTCACTTTCTTGCCGTGTGTCATGTGGCAAAAGCCACATGCAAAACCAAGATGGCATGTTCCGTTCTTGACGATTTGAACGCAAGGTGGTCGGCAAGTTTCCTTGGTCACAGGTTTGACTTGCTCACCTATTGGCTCCCCTATCCATCTGTTTACAACCAGCTGAAATCGAGCTTCGAGGATAATTAATGATGATGGGGAGTATGAGGACAAGCAGGAGAAGTGTGAGGATGATAGTCGATGATGCAACTGATGATTTGGTTGATGATCATTGATGATCCTTGGCAATCGTTGATGATTTATTATTGATAATGTTTGTTGATTGATGATTGATGATTGATGATGGCGATGGCGATGGCGATGGCGATGATGATGATGATGATGATGATGATGGAGATGATGATGATAATGATCATGATGATGATGATGATGATGATTAATATGACGAAGAAGAAAAATAAGAAGAACAGAAGAAGACGAAAAAGAAGAAGAAGAAGAAGAAGAAGAAGAAAAAAAAAAGAACAAAAAGGAAAAGAAGAATAATAAAAAGAAGGCAAATATGTTGATAGTGATGATGATGGCGATAATGATGATAATGCAGCAGAACTGTCACTGTTGACAACATGGGAGGAACAAGTGCAGAGAAAGTGACACAGTGTCATAACACATTGACATGCTACATAATGACATCAGCGTGTCATAGCGCGTCTGTCCTTTTGACTTGCCAGCAAAAGCACCAGAAGCAGCATACGGTTCTACCCGTCCCAAGTTGTTTCAAATGAATTTGTATAACTGCATCATTACATGAAATCTGGGTAAATTATACTGTCATAATTCACGAACCTGAAATCAGGCTATTGTGGGATAGTAGTTACCGTTGCCAGCCATCATTCCAGTGAGGTTGCAGGTTCGGAATCAATTATACCCACATTATTGCACGAAATGCACTCTGAAGACTACACCACTGCACTACAACCAGTACCAGCTCCATTCCAGGTTTCTGGGTGTCCAAAAGAGCCATCGCTCGTGACAATTCTGGGCAGGAGTGATGGTCCTGCAGCTGAAGCTTGAAAAGGTATTGGTATAGAATTACAAGATGATTCTGTATCAATGCAATTCATATTTAGTAAATGCTCGTACATCCACACTGGCAGATTGCCATCGGATCATGGAACGCCACCAAGGCTGTCATTTTGCAGCAACAGAATCTGCGTCTGGCCTGCGGATGTCATCACACTGCGCGACGTCGGCACTTACCTAGCCGACCTAACCCTCGTTGAAGTGATCGAAGAACCAAATGGCTGCGCCAAAAGTAATTTGCTACGGCATCTACAACTTGTTGGCCAACTATGAGGTACCACCAAAAGTAGTTCTCACAAGTAGATTCCAAAAGGAATGGTTCAAACGCAGCTCCAGTCCGGTGGAACTGCTGGCAGCAGGACCATTTTGCAACGGCTTCTCGCCATTTTCCTCTCTGGCGCTCTGGTCCTGGTTTTTTTGCGAAAGGAAGCCATAAGCGGCGGTTGAAGGAACGATTAAACATATATCAAACACACCAGACGAATTCCCTGCACATCACACGCAAAAGAACTGCTCACAACTCCTGCGAGATGCACATCCAATATGGAAGTCTTAACGTGTTCAAGCGACAAATGATTAAGACTATTGGTGACGACCTGTGACTACTGACAGCGACATAGGCATTGCGGCGTTGGCGTAATACAATTTATGCTTGCGGTTCGAATTTGAGACCAGGTTCGATGTGGAGGTCGTACAATTTACACAGTGCAGTTGTCCGCAGTTTCCACAGCAGGCGCCAAGAATGCAAAATGATCACTACATGTGAAAGTCAAATGACTCGCTCGTTGTACCCACCAGTGATACCCCGGAATCAACCCAGGGTTAAAAAAAATGGGATCTTTGGGACCGAACCCTAAAGGTCCCGCGCAGTGAGGACCAAACTGTCCAAACTGTCGTGCTGAATCGAAAGGCAATGCCAGGATCTTGCCCGCACAACCAACTACACTCCAGCAATGCTGACCTCCAGTCTCATCAGTTTGTGAGCCTTCGATAGCTGCTACTTATCCATGGCTTCACACAAATCCAAACATACTGAGATAAACTATCAATTTTTGCTGGTTAGATTCCCAATTCTGTTGGTTAGACTGTATTTGGCACACATCGATGTACATCGACTTTTTGTAAAAATACTTTCGCAAAACTTTGTTGGTTTAGAGGGAAATCGGAAGATCAGCCTGGAGGATTTCCGGAGGGTCCCGAAGGTTCCTAGGTTAAATTGGCCCGAGTTGATATCTGCCACAGTGCACACTGGCGACGCCTTGATAACCAGGGCCAGGCCTAAAAACAAACATGCGTGGAGAGCAGACTGGCACTTTCTCGGCAATAAACACAGAGGACTTTTCTACGATCCAAGAATGCCATGATTGTGCCATGAGAACTGGAACCAAGAGATTCAATGAAGATGATTTTTACAACTTGAAACGGTTCATGCATGTTCATGCAATATATTTTAGCATGACGCTCTACCACGTTTTCTTTAGAGCTATTTTGTCCAAGTTTGGGTAATTATTGACCCTAAGTTTGGTAATTATTGTCCCTAAGTTTGGGTAATTATTGTCCCTTTAAATTTCCCAAATTTGGGGTCAAAAAATCGCACTATAAGGGGTCAAGAAAACGTGGTTGAGCGCCACACGGGATAATTCTGCATAAGTACTATGAATATAAATTCAGAATCTGCACAGCGGCGTGGCAGATGCAGTGGCACCTTTTTGAGCTGGCAAAAGAGCGCTCTGCGGCGCGATCAGAATGACTGCTATGCATGTGCAAAACATCCAAGTGCAAAGCTGCAA
>Ga0126342_10004985_pt1 | contig 22959 bp, 21 predicted proteins | sample Cyp1metagenome_FD_92528 | JGI IMG/M metagenome (GOLD analysis project Ga0126342, IMG submission 92528) | Coral microbial communities from Lord Howe Island, Old Settlement Bay, Australia - Cyphastrea 1 metagenome | ecosystem: Host-associated > Invertebrates > Cnidaria > Coral ...
AATGGGATAACAAGATCCCTCCTCTTGCAGCAGAAGGACCACAACTTCCGGCTGTATTAGGGCGTGATTTTGAGGTGGAGCACAGGGCACTCTATGAGGCGATCATCTTAGGCATTCTGGACACTGACACGGTTTCTTATGAGGCCTTTGTTCGCCGCATCATTCAGGAACAACCCATTTCATGGACGAGGTGTCGACAGACACTACAGGAAGCACAGCGGCAGCTTCAGGCCGGTTTCCTTGATGTGGATACAGTCCACCTCCACACATGTTTGGATATCTTGAGACGGCTTGCCACGACAGACGCATGGCCGTTCCTTGACCAGTTGCAGAGCAGATCACCACCTACAGTGCCTTCCATGGATGAGATTGACCTCCAGGTAGCTGAGACTCAGATCCTTCCAAACCGACAAGCTGTTCCGAGGCCAGTCGGCAAAGAACGAGTGTTCTTGCATGCGTTCTCGGGTCGTCGACGTCCAGGAGATTTGCAACACTATCTTGAGGCTGCTTTTGCTCGACAGGCAGAAGGAGTGGTGCTGCACGTTGTCTCCATGGACGTGATCATTGATCGACAATGGGGCGATGCGTGCCGACCAGAGACGAGAGATTTCTGGCTCCGCGGAGCGCTGGATGGTTTTGTCCAAGGCGGGCTTTGCGGCCCCCCTTGTGAAACTTGGAGTCAAGCGAGGTTTGTGGAAGCAGAAGCTGAGCAAGGGAGACAACCCCGCCCCTTGCGCTCACTGGAGTGGCTATGGGGACTTCCTTCCCTATCTCTTCGAGAAGTGGGACAAGTCGCGGTGGGCAACGAGCTGCTCCTGTTTTCCATTGATCTTTTGATTTGCTTGGCACGATCTGACGGCTTAGGAGTGCTTGAACACCCCGGCGAACCAGCGGATGAGTCTAAACCATCCATCTGGCGATTGCCAATTGTACAGCTTCTAGGACAGCTGCCAGGGTTTGAGTTTGTCGACTTCGCACAGGGGCTTCTCGGAGCGAAGTCTCCGAAGCCTACTCGCTTCCTCACCCTTAACATGGACAGTCTGCCTCGTTTTTTGCACAGTCATCGCTTGTGCCCTGATTTGCCACGTGGCTCAGCGATCGGACGCTTGCAGGATGGCCAATGGGCTACCTCTAGTTTGAAGGAGTACCCACCAGCGCTGAACAGGGCGCTTGGTGAAAGTTTTGCTCATCATCTTCTGCAGTTTTCATGTCATGGTGATTCTGTGATTGATGCGGAGTTCTTAGACCGTTGTCGTTCCATGCATGTTGATCAGTTTGGGGAACACTTCGGGCCTGATTACCACTACCAACACAGACAGTCGCACAGAAGATGAGAGCATTTTGTCCCTTCAACCGCACAGTTCAGAATTCAATCGCTCGCCGCGACTTAGATAGTCCCAAAAGGCCGTAGCAAAAAAAATATTCAAATAAACCTATTTGATGCCCAGTAATTAACAACACAGGAAGGAACCCACTAGGCGATAATGGATGGATGGATTTTACCAGAATTGAAAATAATAAATAGGGGAATACGGAATGCAGCTAGCCATAAGCACATGGGATCTGACAAGGATACAATGGCGTAAAACAAGAAAGGAAACTGCAAAATGATGCGCAAAACACAACGCTATATGGGTATGGGAAAATTGGGTACCCCAATAGTTAGATGGTTAATACATCGTTAATACATCTTAATACTAACAATAGACTAAAAATGACTAGTCAAATCTGGTACTTTTTTTTGAACCATTCAAAATAGCCCTATCCATCCCTGGCGCTGCCTCCTGGCATCAACTGAGGCTATACCTTAAGGCCTTCCGAATCTGGCCATTTCTCAAAGAGGAAAATGATGATGAACCAATGGATAACACATATATTTTCAGATAAACCCATCTACAAACCAACAGTCACAGCTTAGTTCTATGATTCATAGTTGCAAAAAAAAACTAGAAAATTCACGAATGGACATATCCATAGCCAGCCACATTATTATACGTAGAACACCAAATAATGAATTATTTTCTGGTTGCATGGTTCATATTTCAATTTCCAACCTGAAAACATCTCAGATTCTGGGTGTTTTCTGGTGGATGGAGATCCGAGTGAATTGTTGTTCCTTGTTCATCACTGCACCACTCTGGCGGGTATAGAACCCCATGGTTCCTGAAGATTCTTGGTCGGTTCTCAAGACGTCAATTTTCTTCGCAGATTCTTCTTGGAAACAACCATTGACCCCTTTTCTTTTGGATGTTAAAAACAAACAGTAAAATAGACTAATAACTACAATTACACTGGGAACTACAGTATATACATTGACACCAATTTCGGCGCCATGGTTTTGAATTACAGTAACAACCAATTGACCCAGTTGTGTGTTGTCATGTGTTTATTTTTGGAAGGGCATACCTCATTTTTGAACCCATTTGCATGAACCCTGACCTTAGCACATGGATAGCAACTGGCTGATGAACCCAAATGTCCACCATCAACTTTTGCAATTGGTTTGTCATCATTTTCGCCTTTAAAAACTACATGTGTTGGCTTAACATGAACGCCGGAATAACTTATGTCCGGGGCTAACCCAAAAATAAATTTCTAAATTACGATCCAAATTGGTACCCCCAAATTGTGAGCCAACATTACAATCATCCAAGATTTATTGTTTTTCATCATGTTGGAATTCACACATGTTCGCGTATTCCTATGATTATTCCCATGAAAATCATTAAATGCCCAGTTTTCGTTATGGCACCACCATGTTTCACACTTAAAATTGCATTGAAACACAATTTTTTCGTCTCCCGCAGGAACTCTCTGACCCCATCTGCCGACAAGGCTAGCGTCTCTCGCAGCCTCTTGGTCGCTTTCAAGAAGTCCGGCGCCGCCCGGCGCGGCGGTGCCAACCTAAGGCGACAACGACACGAAGCCTTCATTGGTGGCAGGCAGGCATGAGAAAATGGAACCTACATACTAAATGGCTATGTATATATATATGCATACATGTGTGTGTGTGCTGTGTATGTTGTTGATATATATATATGATATATGTTGCAAAAAAAATATGAATGGGAACAAGTCAATCGTTCAATCCATATTTTTGAATCTAAATCTGTATGCATATGATATGGAATTATCTAGCTGTCTGTCTATCTTTCCATCCAACCATCTTTCTGTTTGTCTGCCTATCTATCTGTCTATCTTTCTATCTACCTATCCATCTGTGCGTCTATCTATCTATCGATCGATTATTTATTTAGCTAGCTAACTAATCTACCTTTCGTTATTTTAATTTCTATATACGCATATATGTATCTGGGTAAATATATATATATTGTTTTTTTATATGTTTGACTTTATTTATTTTCATATATATATATATATATGTATAATATATATGTATGTGCGTGTGGATCCATACACACAATTGCATTTATGTATATACATTACGTCTCACCTTGGCGGCCAATTGTGCCAGACCTTTCTTCAAGTCTGTCATGCGGCTGCGCGGCCAGGCAAAAAAACATACATACTTTTCAATCCTCTCTGAGTCCCAAGCCCTTTGTTGAGAGAGAAAAACAAGAAGAACACGTCCACCGACAGCTTCGACAACGGATTCCCAGATATACACATGCAACTCAAGCAAATCCTTATACACGTTAAAAACCTTATGGTTAGGTACCAGCTCTAAGAGGTAGCTGTAGTCATGAAAATCAGGCGGAAACAACTATGACAGTAGCATCAACAGAGCGTGTTGTAATTTCCTTGCGATAGTTAAGAGCAAAGTAGCAGAAACAGAATGTTCCTGGGGAAAGCTATGAGCGTAGCATCAAGAGCATTGTGCAAGTTCCTTGAGGAAGTATAAAGTTATGAACATAGCACCAAGGGCGTGCTGCACCTTCCGTGAGAAAGTTGAGAGCGTACCATCAAGAGCGTGTTGCAAGTTCCTTGAGAAAGTCCGCACCAAGCAGTTTTATCAACGCGCAAGAGAACGTTAGTATCCCCTCACCCGCCCACCCACACACACCCTCGACACCGGCTAAGGGATCAATAAACATTTTAATTTAAGGCATCAAAAAATTATCCCGGCAAGAGACCCCAAACAGTGTGGGGGGCCGGGAGGAAAATGCATGATAATGTTGATGATGATGGTGATGATGATGATGACGATGATGATGATGATGATGATGATGATAACGGAGATGAGGATGCTAATGTTGCGGACGATGATGTTGAGACAGGGGTGTTCAGGATCATGAGGTGCAGAATGATAATGATGTTGAGGGTGATGAGGTGGAGGACGATGTTGAGGATGATGATGTTGAGGAGGGTGAGGATGAGGATGATAACGCGGAATATGAAGCGGCTGAAGATGAGGTGGAGGATAATTCTTTTCTTGCACTTGCACACATACGTCATACTACACTCTGGGATCTTCTCTTGCATTGGCACACATACGTCATGCTACGCTGGGATCTTCTCTTGCACTTGCACACATGCGTCATGCTGCGCTCTGGGATCTTCTCTTGCACTTGCACACATACGTCATGCTACGCTATGGGATTTTCTCTTGCATTTGCACATCTACATCATGCTACGCTCTGGGATCTTCTCTTGCACTTGCACACATACGTCATGCTACACTCTGGGATTTTCTCTTGCACTTGCACGCCTACGCCATGCTACGCTCTGGGGTTTTCTCTTGCATTTGCAAACATACGTCATGTTACGCTCTGGGATCTTCTCTTGCACTTCCACACATACGTCATGCTACTGTACACTCTGGGATCTTCTGTTGCACTTGCACACATACGTCATGGCACACATACGTCATGCTACGCCCTGGGATCTTCTCTTGCACTTGCACACCTACGTCATGCTACGCTCTGGGATCTTCTCTTGCACTTGCACACCTACGTCATGCTACGCTCTGGGATCTTCTCCTGCACTTGCACACCTACGTCATGCTACGCTCTGGGATCTTCTCTTGCACTTGCACACCTACGTCATGCTACGCTCTGGGATCTTCTCCGCACTTGCACACATACGTCATGCTACGCTCTGGGATCTTCTCTTGCACTTGCACACATACGTCATGCTACGCTCTGGGATCTTCTCTTGCACTTGCACACATACGTCATGCTACGCTCTGGGATCTTCTCTTGCACTGGCACACATGCTACGCTCTGGGATCTTCTCTTGCACTTGCACACATACGTCATGCTACACCCTGGAACCTCCATGCAACTGTTTCATTCTCATGTTCCAAATGATTTACTACATCCGATGCATTCATAAACTCATGAATCCAAAAGATTCCAAAAGTTAGTCTCCGACATCCTGATTTTTACGTCTAGAAAGACCAAAATCACTGTATCCCTTCAAACTCATGTTAATTTGAAGAACAAAGAACCTCAAACTGCCTGTAATTGAGTGTTCCAAACACATTGCAAAACAAATGAACCAAAACACACACACACACTTACACACTTCTTGTCCTGAGCACAGAAAAAAACGCGCGGGTTTCTGTGGATGTGCGCCCTAATACCCTAATAAAAAGTGCAATCAAAAAAAGGTGGGAGAACATTGGGACAGAGAGACCAACAATAAGGCAAACAAAAAATGTAGTATATTAATACAGAGACCAAACGCACCTGGCTGAACGTATCCAAATATCTTATACTTATTATATGGATGGATGCCACCAGCCTGAAAGCCCCTGTCATTAGGACATTTGTATGTGTCAAAATTGCGGCACCTTGAAATTTTGCAGTTAGCGCCAAGCAATGAACAAAATCTTGTCCACTACGTCTCAAATTCTCACCCTGCCCAGATCACCAAATTGTCTGGATCAATCCTGGAGCTAATCCCAAAAATCACCTTTCTCATTCTGAATTCTCCCCGAAATTCTCTCCCAAGCCACAGCGCATTGATGGGCAGCGCCAGCACCTGCGGCAGTGCCGTCTGCAGCACGGTCGCCAGGAAGCGCTGCAACTCCGCGCAATTGCCTGGTCAGTAACTCGTTTGGACATGCACTTCATTGGTTCCAAACATGCCAATCATATGGCTATTTTTTTGGAGCTATATATCATACCCTGAAGCAAAAAAAGCTGTTTCGCAAACCATAGAAAATTGTATACCCCAGCACACGATCAGCGACTGCAGTGGCTGGGTAAAGGTTGGAAACAAAGACACCGGGAGTTGAGCTGGATCTCCCAGCCTGACCCTGCGCGCCTGCGGATGGCGACAAAGTGAGGACGTCCACGGAGCGATCCAATACCTGAGCGCTGGAGCCATGCCGAAAACACGCGGCCAGCCATGCTGCACAAAGGCCGGGCACTGCTTTCATCGGGTACTTCGTCTTCGTCGGAGGTGGCGACAACTGCGCGTAGCACAACGAGCTAGCATGATGACGTCAGCTGCGCGTCCGTCTGCAGCTTCCGCTCCGCACTTCAGGGGTCCAGAAAATGGGTTTGCTTGGAACTGGAAGGTGTGAGACTAAAGACGACCCATCTGCAGGCACCATGGGTTCCAATGTTTTGTTGGATGTCATGAAATTTCCCAAATGACCAGATTCCACCTTTCTGGGCCCATTGAAGTGGTTTTCAAATGTGTCCAATACTGCAAATCAAATTGGTCTGTCTGAAAATGGGAAGTATCCCCCCATGTTTGTGGCTATCAAGACAAAAGGAAAATTGTGAGTAACCATCACATAGGGCCGGTTTCCCACAAATTCACACATACGCCCACCCAAATGACACAACCGTCTGCCAGGCTCGGCTCGGGTCAAGTTACTTTGGGGAACCCCAAAAACACTTTGGCATTGATGGGTTCAGGGCCAGGGCTAGCTCGAAAGAACCGGGGACGTGAAAACATCCAGAGTGAACCCACCAAAGGAAAAGAATGCTCTCGAAATATATAAGCATTTCTTTGTACTATCGTTTACAAATTATATGCAGGTGATCCCCTAAGTTTTGCTGGTTAAAATCACATAACTTTTACAATGTTACAATGCGGTGCTCCCTTGTGGGGCTTTTATGACTCAAATGCCCACGGCATCACCTTGAATACACCTTTGCAGAAATCTGCAGTTGGGTACTGTACAGGTCGAACATTTGGATAAAAGTTCATGGTTTCGCGGCCTCACAATGTCCAGCCGATGATTGGTAATCGGCTTGAAATTTTGACTGATACTCTCTCTCCAGAGTCCTGAAAGTGGATTTTAAAGGAAATTCCACTGGAGACCATGGGTTTTACCTCCAAAATCAAGGGGTTTTCTGCAAGTTGTCCCGTAAACCAAGTCTGGAACTATTGTAAAACCTGCCAACCATCCCTATTAACTCTACCCATCCTCAACGGCTGTCGACATCCCAAATCAAATAGCGTCACTTCACCATCAAACGGTGGCTCTCCTCGAATTGGGGAACTGTCACAAACCGATGCTCATTGCTGTTCCATCCGAATGGGGAAACGCCCATGAGCCCATGAACACCAGCTTTTTGATGTAGCAGGGTACTGCTTCGCTTCGATCCATGCCATGTCTTGAACCCCCAAAAAAAAGCTGACGTGCTGGACTGGGAAACGATCACCAAATTGCACAGAGAAAAAAAATGTTGTTGCTATATAGGATCCACTTCAATTCGATGATAGTCCCTTCCCAAAAAATCAAACGCCCAGAGTTTGTGGCTAATCGAAATTTTTCAGGCCATGATCACAGCTGGATATCCCATAACATGCCCGATTTCCTCATGTCACGGGCAAGAGACCATACTCTCTACCTCTTCTGCGTTCAGCTCCCTGGTTCCTGGAAATCCCATGGGGCCATTGTTCCGCTATGATCCGCTGATCTGCCTTGGGCACCTCAATTTTTCTTCATGGACCTCTATTGAAAAATCCTGGTGGTTGAGCCCGTCTGAAAATATAAAAAAGAGTCAGTTGGGATGATGACATTCCCACCTGGATGGAAAAAATGGGAAATAAAAAATGTGCCAAACCACCAACCAGAATCAGTGCAACTGGGGCCCCAAAAGATCCGATTCAAAATGATGCCACTTAGCCACTTAGCCATATATTGCTATGGGTCAAGATTCCTGTGCAAAACACTTTTGAAGAATTGGTACACAAAATGACCCGTTCATTTACATATCAAGCCATCCAATAGAGCAATGTTCAAAATCATCTGTCATTCCATGAAATATCGGTTGGCTAACAAGGATTCCCATTTCATGGGCTGTGATAAATTCAATCTATGTATATATATATATACACTATATCTATGTACAGCATGTTGTAAATGTACAGCAACTGTTGTTTAAAGAAAGATAGACAGGTAGATGGAAGGAAGGAAGGAAGGAAGGAAGGAAGGAAGGATGGATGGATGGATGGATGGACGATAGATAGAAAGATAGATAGATAGATAGATGGATAGATAGATAGATAGATTGGATGGATGGATGGATGGATAGATAGATAGATAAATAGATAGATAGATCTGTTAAAGGGGAATTCCGATTCCCACGTTTGATTACTGGAGGACATATGCATTCCCCAATAGGGACTCCGCGGTGCCAAAACCATTTCCATGTTGTGGTCAAGTCTTGGTGTTGCCCCTGCAAACGGGCTGATTTCCGTGAAAAAGACCGCACATATCCCCAAATACTGATTGTGGGAATGTTTTTTTGGCAGTGTGAATCCCATCATCCGAAATACCGCAAATATCTTGATCATAGTCTCAACCATTATCCCAACATGTGGTCATACAGGAAAATTATTCTCTAAAGATTTCCCAATCTATCATTTCCCAACAAGAGTCTTGTTCTTGGTCAACCCACCTTGACAAAGTCTTCATCTCCTTACCCAAAACATGTGAACACCTCCCAACATCTGGCCTTAACACTTGAAATATTTCCCAACTCAAACTGTTCTGCACCATTTTGGGGATCAGATCCCCCCGGATCCAGCCCCATTGATGTCGGCACCCTCGCTCCTTGCATAGATTGTCGTCGGGGTCGGAAGGTGCCACCGCTCAAGCAGCTCGACTGAGCAGTTTGTGAAGTTGGTTGAACTAGCTGCTAGCTAGGCTATAAGTAATCGGTTTATGGATGTTTATGGTATATCTGTACACAAATTCATATAGATATCTGTAGATATTCTGTAGATACATGATGATACATGTATGTAGTAGATATGTCGAATTAGTGAATGGGGGTTATAACACACATAGCTCGGGGGCACCACATTGTGGAAATGCTATAGGATTTTCTGAGGAAAACCCACTCATATTTGTCCGGAAATGGGAGATTTTGATTTTTGTTGGTTAAAAAAGCAGCCCCTCTCAGTGAACTGCTTTCCTGCCAGCATTTCACTGAAAAAACACATATGGGCCACGGTCAATATTTTGTATATAGCTCCAAGTCATCACTTTTTGAAGAGTGTATTATTGTTTTTCAGGTTTTGGTATATAAGTAAATGTTATCGTTTTTTGAAGGGTGTATTATCGTTTTCAAAACCCCAGCTCAATTTCCAAAAAATAGAGACCGCTCGAATACTACTCTCCATTAACCTAAATTTTGGCTGTAGCTCATATGGGGAATGGTTCAAAATTGGGTCCCCCCCAAGAGAATTGGAAAGTCGATGCTAGAAACTTTCTCAAACTTTCTTGCGGTCCCCTGGGTCTTAGATTTTGTCCCCACGCTTGATTTTCCTAAATTGATCTAAAATTCTAAAATCCAAAGGATTATCGGTTTTTCATCCTCTGCATCCCCCACCTTGGGTAGGTACTGGAAAATCCTTTCGTTTTTGCGAATGGGAAATAACCATGACCAGCAAAAGGAATAGAGTTTGAAAACGTTGGGTGACAAAATAGGAGAGTGCAAAACCAATACCAACCCGAAAGGAAAAAGATAGCCCGTAGCCCTCCAGAACTAACAACAGTTGTGATGGAATTACATGATGCCAAATGATGGTAAAAACCGGGTCGGAAAAAAGGGAAACTCCATCGGAGACCATGGTGATTGTTTTGTTGAAACTATAAAATACAAGGGTCGCCCTGCAATTGTTCCCTTAAACGAATTGCAGGAATGGTTCGAGCGTATCTTCCAAGATCAGAAGTAGCATTTTTTGATAGTTCTGAATCGACGCTTCATGATCAGACTGTTTCTCTGGAAAACAAATATCCAACTCGCAGTCTGTATTTTAAAAGACAGTAACTACTTTAATTGGCTCAATATAAACAGTAACTACGTTCAATATTTATATAAATGGTTGTTGTTTGTTGATTGACAATAATCCATTGCCATAGTCTTATCCCATATCATATCCGTTGGAACCCTAAACCCCGATGATTTTCTTGCTTGAATCCCCCACTTTGTGGCCAATCTTAGACAATTAATTACCCCACTATCCTTTTTGTCTAGCTGGTTGTGTCTGTAATGGTTTCTACATGCCCATCGCAAAGAGTTAAGGCATGAAACTGCCCATCACCAGTTTGCCCCTATCTTTGATGGTAACTTCACCATATTTTGTTGATGAAATTCGTATGTTCTCATGTTTCTTGGGAAAATCACCCATATTTTGTTGGTGAAACCCCATTTTGATGCTAAAATCCACTGAGTCTCAACGCTTTCAGTGGGGGCCCCGATCCCGCCTGTCCCACACAGTTGGTCGTGTCCCGAAAAAGTGTCAAGGTCTCCCAGGCCCGCAGGCGCACAAGTCCGCAGCTGGGATCCTGGAAATCCATGGAAATCCAGCAAACATGAAACATCATGAAACAATGTAAAGAAAGAACATGGATTTTTTCCAGCAACAACAAATAAACATGTGGTTTTTACTTCACCAAAATGGGATTCCAATTTTCAAAGGGATGGGATTTGAGAGACAAACATTTCGTGCCTGAAAGGTCCCGAAGTCGTCTGCGTGACGACTGCAATCATCTTCGGAAGCCCTGGGGCTTTGAGGGCAAATACTTGATACATTCTTGATACCCTCTGGTGATCAAACCTGGCAATGGAGAATAGCCGCAGCCTGTTTACAGCTGATTTTCCCATTTGACAAACCTCTGTAAACAAATTGTGTAAAATATCTTGAAAATCTTAAAAATGTTGGCAACTGTGTGGGTCCCCTTACATCATTTATGGGCTCGGCCAGTGTGCCTCTGCTAATTTGTCCAGATGACGATGCCTCATGCGATGTCTATATCCTGTCAAGGGAATGGAAATTACTACTTAGAGGATCGTCCCACTTAGTAGTTGGCTAGTACTTATAACTTATAACATGGTCAATTTCTGGTAGTCCGCAAAAAAAAAATGTTTTTGTTGCTGGTTATGATTATGTTCCATTTACGGCAAACAACCAGCAGGATCAAAGTACCTATCCAAGGCTGGGGATGATAATATGTTAGTTATAACTTAATATAACTTAATATCATCTTATAACCCATATTTACAAGGGATCCCGCACGAATCGGGGACTTAAAGCCGTTTTTTTGTCTGAGCCCTTCCCATCGGGTCCCACAGCCTGTCACGGAGGGCGACATTCAGAAAGGACTTCAGGGGCAATTTCTCGAGCACCGGCTCAAGCCAATGCATGGGCTTTGAAGGACGTGACACGCCTGGCTGATCTCGTCGTTTTCAGTTTTCCGTTTCAAAATGAGATATAAGAACCACTTAAAACCGCTGACCAGAATCCAACTACTTGGGAACAGCGCTGAGAGGCGCCTGGTACTTTTAAGGCTCTCTGCTTTGATTTCCCCCTGTAAACGTGCATCGATGTTGGAAGCAAAGATCAATGGGGTAGCATCACTTCTGATGGCAAGTGTAAAAGTAAAGATCAATAGCATGGTATCCATCATTTCTGGTGGCAAGTATAGAGTAGAAACAAAGAGCCATGGGGTAGGATCACTTCTGGTGGCAAGTGTAGAAGCAAAGATCAATAGTGTAGCATCGCTTCGGATGGCGAGTGTAGACAGAAGCAAAGATCAATAGCGTGGCATCCCTTCTGATGTGTAGTCACAAGCAAAGATCAATAGCGTAGCATTACCATTGAAGGCAAGTGTAGAAACAAAGATCAGTAGCGTAGCATCATTTCTGATGGCAAGTGTAGAAGCAAAGCCACCCCGACCCCAAAGGAATGATCGCGGAATGCATCAGAGATGTGTCAAAATAACATATCACAGGAAGAACCCGAACAGCATCCACATCCAAAAAACATCCACATCACGTCCAAAGCATCTCAAACCTGGTGTGACAGGAACCCACACCGTGTCTACGTAGAATAACCAGGCGCCATGCAGCGACGCTGGCAACGACTTAGAGAATCAGCCAAGTCAGTACCTCGTATAGGTGAAGTAGTTTACACAAAGTATATGACCCGACAAAAACTGGCAAGCACAAGTAGACCCAACGAAATCGACATCTATGAGCCACGGTTTACCTGAACCACTTCCTACCATTCTTTTTGAGACATCGTTTTAAAATCCAATCAATTGGGGATCAGGACCGATCATACTATGATTCCGTGCAAATCCGAACCTACGCATCACAATACATGAAAAAAGTTTTACTTCGAGTAATCCCCACCTAGACATTTGACATCCATTCTGACATTCTTTCTGGCATTCTATCTGACACATGTTCTGACATTCTATCTGGCATCTACTCTGACATATATTCTGACATTCTAACTGGCATCCATTCTGTCATTCTTTCTGGCATTCTATCTGACATGCGTTCTGACATTCTATCTGGCATTCTGTCTGGCATTCTCTCTGACAGATGTTCTGACATTCTATCTGGCATCTACTCTGACATTCTATCTGACATATATTCTGACATTCTGTCTGGCATCCATTCTGACATTCTTTCTGGCATTCTATCTGACATATGTTCTGACATTCCATCTGCCATTCTGTCTGGCATTCTATCTAACATATATTCTGACATTCGGTCTGGCATCCATTCTGACATTCTTTCTGGCATTCAGTCTGACATATGTTCTGACATTCCATCTGCCATTCTGTCTGGCATTCTATCTAACATATATTCTGACATTCGGTCTGGCATCCATTCTGACATTCTTTCTGGCATTCTATCTGACATAAGTTCTGATTTTCTATGTGTCATTCTGCCTGGCATCCATTCTGATATTCTTTCTGGCATTCTCTCTGACATATGTTCTGACATTCTATCTGGCATCTACTCTGACATTCTATCTGACATATATTTTGACATTCTTTCTGGCATTCTTTCTGGCATTCTGTCTGGCATTCTCCCTGACATGTGTTCGGATCCAGAAGTGCTCCACAGCATCCGGAGCTGCACATTCGGGCCGTGGTGTGCCTAGGCAAGGCCCACAGGAAGGAAGAGGCGAAGGAGCCGCACCTGTTAAAATCTAGAAACCCTCACCTGGCAGGTGAGGAATAGGTTTGAAAACGGGCTGCCCCATTCCATCCACTGGTTAATCATCATTCTCCCATATTTTCTCGTTATTATTGCCATTTTGATACATCCCAGCCCGCGACCTTCCCAGGGCATGGCATCTACAAAGTCCAGGGCCGAGCAATGAGGAAGCAGGAGGCGTGGGGCACCTGCCAGGCTGCATAAGGGCATACGAGGCTAAGATGGGGTTAGATGATATAAGGTTATATTACCCCCTGGTTATGACTAAGATAGCTAGGAAAATCACGATTTTTGATAAGCAAATCATCATTTTTGTCATCTAGAACTGGGCCATGGCTTCCATAGCTATGTTAAATAACTAGTTCCCATAGTACCATATAAATCAATATAACTGGACTAGTGGACTTGGGGTGCAGTTGAAGTTAGTAATGGCTACAACTATGGGATTTAAACCTCTACAAGCGGGAATATGGGTTCTTACGACTGTGGTTAAATGTCCTTCTATAACCTCAACTGCACCCCCAAGTATGATGTAAGGTTGTAATATGAGTTTAGTTGGATTTATAGGGGGCCCTAATGATGGGACCACCCATAAAATCTACTCAACTACCACAAGAAACCCCATATTAGTTTAGTGTGAGGTTGTGGGAATGGAGGTCCCAACATTGGGGGTCCCTAAAAATTCTATAAACTAGCACCATATACTGGTGATTATAGTTTCCATAGTACAATATAATATATGTGCCACTGTCAAAACATTGTATATGGGTTGTGGTCATCCACTCATATTGCGAATCCTTACAATGGGTAATCCTATTAATGGGTTGATGGCCCATCCTTTTGATACGAAAACAACCCATGGTTTGACGGAACCCTGCGCGAGCGAAGTCGCAGCACCAACTCCCCTTCCCGGTTGAGGGGGGTACGAGGTGCAAGCAAGGATGGGGGTGAACCGAAAATGGCAAGCACTCAACAACTACAATGTACTGGCCGTATGCCGGGGAAATGTCACACTAAGGATAGCAGTTGACAAACCACATCACGCGGTTGCCCCTTGCCGAGTGAAAAGACAATGGCATACAGAAACAGCCATGTCGTCAGAGCTGCTTCCAAATTACATGTCTTGGAAGACTGTACAACGAGAACCACTGCCAACTGGATAACTAATATCAAGCAAGCAACAACTGCAAGCAAATCAAGACAAGGAAAAACCAGCAGACAGCGCAGGCACCTAAGCGTTGGTACGACTGAGGGCGTTCCGTTCTCGGACAACAAACTTATGCACAGTGCGCGGTCACGACTTCTGACTCAATAACAAGCTCGGGTGGCAAGCAATCATCATGATTCAAGTCAAACTGACAAGCCGGAACCTACAAGTGATGCACTAGGTCACTAGGTGCGCTGGTAGGCAAGAACACACTCATGATTCAAGTCCAAGGCAAAAGCTGAAGTCACTGGCAACTCAGGACATTGCAGAAAGCGAGTGACATGAGCCCATCCAGAGCATCCGCCGCAAAGCAGTTCAACGACACACACCATGCCATAGAGGTTTGGTTTCCAGCATTCAGGCACCATCCGTCAAAACATTAAAACACTTGGCAGGGACAAATGTCTGCAAGCAAACAACGGATGTCAGTCCACACCATAGCTCAGGTGTCATCTTCAAGAGGAACTATCTGCGATGTCGTGTGGACGCGACCTGACGTCAGTCCCAAGCTATGGAACTGAGATTTCACTAGAAGCATCCACAGGGGAACCTCTGAAGATCCCGAAACAACCACCTGAAGGCCAGTCAAATCAACTGCACGAGTCCACGGATCAAGGGAGGTCTTCAACAAGTATCCATCCACGATATCATGTGGGCAACGTCCATGTGTTAAGCCAAGCGACCGAACTCCATCTCTCGCCAGGGAATGGCAAGAGTCAACACGGCAAGCCAAGACAACAAGTAAGACACTCATCGAGACCACAGTCAAATCCGTCAAGATACAAGAAACCTGGTAATGGCAAGGGCACATGGTCGGAGATGGACAGATGTACTTCACGACCTGGGTCAAAGGTCCATTTGAGAACTCCATGGCTCAATCGGTAGGGCACCACCCTCCTACCTCGCTACGTGGCAGCTTGAGGCTACCCATGGTTTGACCATGGCGCATATTCATATAAGCTTATAGAAGTACCACATGATATAGTTCCTATGATTATGTTCCTTATTTTGGGGGATCAAACCAACCATCTTATGGGAAGATACTGATCGACATCCGCATGGTTTATGACATTTGCAACCATACCCATAATTAGAAAAGCTTAAAGGACGCCCCAAAGGGCTGGTTATTGAGTATGCTGTATCATTGAGTTGACCACATTGCTACAAATTACTTCTCAGAGGCTGGAAGCTACCTTGGGTGATTAATTTTAATTGCCTAGGAACCAAGCGAAACTTCCTAGCAGCTATGGATCAATATGGTAGAATCACCATGGATTCTCCACCAAAAAGGACTCTGACACTTTGGATATGAGGTCCGCACCAAATGTTGTTGACCCTTAGTTTCACGCTGATCCCCGTCACAAAACGGGTTTGTCAAACAAAACGGGCATACCCGCCAAGTAGCAGTTGAACGGGAAAATGGTGATTAACCAAAGGGGGAGTATGGACAGCATGTTTGTTTTCAAACAAAGCCAACTGTGCTTTCAAAAAGTCACCGCTGAAAGTTGTCATTTCGAGCCTCCACCAGTGAACCAGGACATGCCAAACTCAGGCTTCCAAAGTGCCTGCCGGAATGGGTTAAACTCCTTCGCCACTTGTATTCATCATGGAAGCCACCAGTGTAAAATCATTTTTGGAGCACCATTTCTTAGCTTCTGCGTGAGTTTGTTACTCCAAGATTGTCATTTTTCTGGTAGAACATGATGATGATCAATCACTGGGTGCTTTTCCGTCCCAAACTCTCGACCCCCATTTTTTGTGGATGAGATCATCATTTTTGAACAAATGCCCCTATGTAACTACAGTATGCTTGAATCGCCATTGAAAGCCATGTATAGATGATGTCCCCGTAAAAATGGTCATAGATCGGTCATTAAAAAAAAAACATGGTTGCTTGTTAAACTTGGTGGTTTGTTGCTCATATGGCTTTATAGCGCCCCTCAAAAGGATAGAAAATAGAAAAGTCGGTAAATCCGTATAATAAGATAATGGAAAATGACTATACCCCCTGGTAATTTACATAGCCATCGAAAATCACCATTTATACAGCAGGTACAGTAAATCATAGAACTATTCATGAGCCATGGCTTAGCTATCTTAAAGATCTCAACTTTATCGTCCCAGTTAATACCTATGTGTTGATGTTTTGATTCTTCCCAGGACACCCCCTGGTCATGGCAATGGAAATCCTCCAGGAACTCCTCCATGGTGGATTTTCCCATTCCATAGGGGAATTCTCCAAAGATTTCCCAGCCAGCTGAGGGATCTGGTAAATTCCCAGCCACTCTCTCCAGTACTTGGAGGATCATCCCACGGTCCTCGTAAGTTAATAACCCTGTTTTTTTTCGGAGTCGTTCCCAATTCGTGAAATTTATCCCAGTGATATATTTTTTTTTGGTTCACTAACCCCAGTTACTAACCACTTGCGAATCGTGAGATGATCCATGTATGTATAGACGATAAAAATGAGGATTTACCATATTTTACCTATTAAACATAGTAATTTGCCATAGCTACCAGAGGCTGTGTACAGTCCCCCATTTTGCTCAGACTCGGCGCCGTGTAGACCAGGTCCATGGCATAGGCCACGGCGGCACCGACCACGCTATTGCCCTGGACGATCAGTGCCTGCCTGGAAGCCAAAATCATTGGGTTTTTGGTCGACCAAAATGGTATGGATGACTGGATGACTGGATGATTTGGGGATACCCCATTTTGGGACATGGACCATAGGACACCTCCATACGCCGTAAAAAAAAAGATGGAACATGTTCAAATTGTCATTGTTTTTTGTTGGGGGATTGCCACATCTATCTTTGGAGCTTTGATCATCTTGCTTTGGATATATTGGGTATTTCCAAATTTCCACCATCCATTTTTTGGAGGTTTCAGTTTCATCAGTTTCTTGAGATGCCTTTTCACACTTTAGCATCCGTGTTTGGAAGTGTGGAAATGTCAGCATATTTCACCTTGGTTTTTTTTTGGTGATTCATCTTGAGCCATGTCCATGATGTCCATGCAATGGGTTGACCTCCTTGATTCCTTTGGCTCCAAAGAGTAACCATTTTCCTTCACTTGCAATTGAACTTGGTACCAGACTATTATTGTCGACCAGTGGTTTACACAAATTCTGGGTAGTCCGTCGTTTCGGAAAAATATCCGTCAGTTGGGATCATCTAATATATATATATATATATTATATATATATATATAGGCTTGGAAATAACACACACATAATATAAAAGCTCTAGAATCCTAGAAAATCATCGAACATCCCAATCACTATATGGATTAAGTCATGGGGGTACCCCACTGATCCATTTTAGGACCTAGGATTGTCCATGAAATAAACCATCCGATGCCATTTAAGGGACTCCAAGATCTCCAACCAGAGGCAATTCCACCCATTGAGGATTTTCCACGTCCTTAAGTCCTTACCCTCTGGTGAACTAACATAGCAATAGAAAATGGCCATAGAAATAGTGGATTTTCCCATGAAAAATGGTGGATCTTTCCATTGCTATGTTAGTTCACCAGAGGGTAACCCCCAACATCCACTTAGGAAACCTCCACCGGCCTCACCAATGCGATGAGATCTAACGCTCTCCTTGAGAGAGCCGAAGCTGCAAGACCTGGGGAGGCACCTTAGCAGGTGAAGATACTGAGGTTCACAAAAAAAAACAACATTTCAACAGCCGGGGAGATTTTGTAAGATTGAACTCAGACTCAGAAACATATGAGACTGGGACAATTTGATGGTGAAATGTCCCATCAAAACCCATGATTAAGCCATTGATTTCCCAACATTTCTCAGAAACATATGAGACGTTCATCATGGACAAACCGGTAAGAAAAACACGTCTATATAGTATATAGCACAACGACTTTGGGAGTTGGCAACCCGGGAGATGATCGTCGACAATTCACCACGAGTGCATCACTGCCTGATTATCCTGATTGCTGTCCGCTGAGCCAACCTTCTTCAGTCTTGCCGGAACAATTTGAACACGATTCATCGCACAAATGGTTCCAAAGCAAAACCAAAATCCTTAGAAATGGCAGCCCTTACATAACTTACCATGATTGACAATGATTTCAGACATGAATTTTGATCTGATTCAACGCTTCCATCACACCACAGCATTCTCGCTGAACCCGTTTGGTGCCATCAGCCCATCGTCACACCAGGCTGTTTCTTCACCAAGAGGCTTTCTGCACCAAAAGATACCGGTCCGCCTGGCGCCAGGGATGGCCATTGAATCACCGAAGATCAGCAGTCATAACAGTCATACAGTGAGACAAGTCCCACCATTTGAAGGTCTCCTTTTTTAAGCACTGAGCCGCTGAGCCATTCGATTTCTGAGCGCCCCATTTTTTGCCGAAAAGCGTCGTGGGCATTTCCCAAATTCTGCTCAACGATCTTGAGGACTTGCGAAGGCATGAGAAAACCCGACATGTTTGGAAATGTTCATGCCAACGGCTGTCGGTTCTGGCAATGTTTATCCCAACCTTCGTTTGTTTCTGGCTGAATTACAATAATTATTTGCAACCCCAAATGGCTAGATCATATTTGGATTAATTTCCCTTACGTCATGTGATAAACCCAATCATAAATACCAACTTGGTCATGTTTGTTCTTTTTAGCGTAAAAAATGTGCATGGTGAATTGTTGAAATTACCACGTCCCTGATTTGGTCGTCCAACATAACATCATCTCTAGGAATTCAAAAATGTGATTTCATATGAAATCATATTGCTTCGTGGTAAGGCCATCACTGAATCACCATGCTCATCAGAGTAACAAACATCATCGTCATCGACGCCGTTGGTGGCGTCCTCGTGGGTCATCATCATCATCATCATCATCATCAAATTTCTCTAACCATCACGTGATTGGTGCATTTCTCAAAGCGGTTCCCACGTCATCACTCGCATGATATTCTTCAATTTTGTTAACCTATCTGCAAGGGTCAAAACATTGTTTTTTTGGTTTCTGGTCGTCCATCCCACAATGGGAATCCTTGTCATGGGATATCATGGGTATATAAATCTCCATGAATGGATTGTTTCCTATGCAAAGTCTCACGGTTTACCGGGATTTCATGTCCCCCAATCCCTTTCCCCTATGAAATATCTCCCCAAAAGCCCTGGATTTACAGAGTTAGATATTGTGCTAACCCCTACTTGGGACTGCAGTTGTTATTTTTCAGTCTGTGTATATATATATATATATGTATATACTGTATATATATATCTGGTCGGTGGTTTCAACCCCTCTGAAATATATTAGTCAGTTGGGAGTATTATTCCCAACATATGGAAAAATAAAAAATGTTCCAAACCACCAACCAGTATATATATATAATTAACCAATTGTAACCATAGGTATAGGGTAAACGGGTCATCTGCGCACCTGCATGCCAACTTATGGATGTTATCACTACGCTTATACCACTTATACCCAGCTATAATTCCATTCCATGCCCATCTTCCAAGAATGGAGACTGGTTGTACCTTAGATACATATCCTAGATCCCAACTTATCGTTTTACACCACTTATACCCATTAAAAATGTTTCCGTTGCCTCCTCCCTCAGCCATCAGCAGTGGAGCTGCCAGCAGCAAGGAATCCGGAAAGATGCTGCAGACCGACAAATTGTGGCCTGTGAAAGCGGCGTGATGACTGAGGGCCCATATGGCTGAAGAATATGGAAAATCAGCACAAAAATCATAGGGAATCATAGGGATAATACTGTATTTAAAAAATCATAGGGAATCGTAGGGATAATTGAGATAGGATATTATAAATTATGATCAGTTAGACACGTCTATAACTTGACAAAGACGCTGGTGAAACCCGCCTTTTTATGGGTGAAAGTGGCTGACTCTCTGGTGTCATCAAACAGGGCCTGCTGGAAGATCCATTTAGTTTGAGGATGTTTCCATTATATATTGTGGCACCTCCATGTCTAGGAGATTTCCACTTGACATGTTTGATTACTAGAGGGTAACCAACGAACATGAGGAATTGTAAGTTACAACCAACCATAATGGGGAAATTGGGAAAAATGGAAAATGAACCAATGAAGTGATGGTGGTTTATAGCCAAAACAATCTTCTGTGGATATACAATAATGGAATATATTTCCACCAAACCAAGAGGTGTTTAACCAGCCAAAATAGTGATCAAAATAGAATTTAAGCAACTACGGATATGGGATATAATTGGAAAATAATGTATTCAACCAACAAAGCTGTGGTGGTTTATCATTTTACAGGGTATAATTAATGGGATACATGATCCCCAATCTGATTTCGGGATATTTCAGGTGTGTCTGAAAATGGGGATAGCGACAAAATGACCATGGCAAAGTGCGTTTCAGCGCCTCCGGATTGTAGTTTAGGCTGCGCCATTTTTTGGAAAATCCATTGAAACCATACCCATACCCCCGTGAAGATTGTACCGACTCTCCAATGGTGATGAACCAACATCGGCTTGCTGGTGGGCCTCATCCCCAAAATGGCCTAAAGTCATATGGTTGAACTGGAAACGGAAATGCTTGAAAGCATCAACCAAATGGCCTCTTAAAGCATGTTAAAGCTACAAAAACAAGGCTTTGGCAAAGCTACCGGGAATTCCAGAATGATGATATTACCCGCAAAGATGTCCGTTTGGATTAAATATGTCGAGATCGAATTGCTCGGCCGCTTCCAATCATTTTTATATGTGAGGTGTTGCCCGTCCTTTTCACGAAACCGTGGGAAAAGGACCATCGATTGCCACATCAAACTTCGTACATATTCCCGGCAAGATGGAGTTTTAACTCAGGCAGCTTCTAGCAGATGGGGGATTGAAACCAGCAAACTTGCGGTTCTATCGAACAAGAATCGGTTTCAACCAGCACATTGTAGGTTTTCCTACAGTCAAATGTTGGTTTTTATGGGGTTATGCATGAGGGTGAAAGCTTGCAACAAACAACAATCTGTATGTAAACTCTGAATGAATTTGGTGTTATGTTTTTTTTGTTGTACCATAAAAAATACCGTTCAATTGAACCTGAATCTATTGTACAACAAGCATGTTAAGTGTAGGTGTTTTTTCGGAAAATCCCATCGAAAATTCCGCGAAAGTCCCACCTTCGCCGTCCTTGCAGGCGCAATAGCCGCGCTTCAGGACGGACAGCGCGGTGGTGCTCGCCATGTTCCACACGGTGAAGACCTGAGCGGTGGCTTTTCGGAAGTCATGGCTGGATGATGACTGGGGGCCCATGACTTAGGAACCCCCCTGTGGGTAAAACAATGTCATTTTTACCAGCTATGACTGGGAATGGTACCCATACCACTTATATCTTTATGGTGATGACTGGGGGATAGTTTATGGCATTGTTTTGCCCACATTATATGGAAATAGTGAGATGAAAGGAGGAAAAAGTAATTAGATCAGTTGAGAGGGGAACAGTTGAGCAGTAGCTGCTTCACCGGGGCCCCGTTGCGTATCGTCCCATAGATCATCTTTTCATGTTTGATGCGTTGACCCGCGCGAAAGCTATATGGAAACCAACAATTGCAATCTCTGCTCGAAAAATCATGTTCCAAAGCCCGTTTTGTTTTGGGTTCCACATCAAATTTCCTGCTAATAGTCCCCCTAACCTGGCAACCCTGTTTTTTATTCGGGAACATGCAAAGACCATTCGTTCGGTTCATATGGTTCTAAAATGTTTAAAATTGGCTCATTCTCGGGGTCTATGTCAATTTGGGGCATGGTTCTTAACTTCCCAAAGAAATGCTGGGTGCTGCTCTTCCCAAAGAAATGCACCGCCCACCGCCAGCCCACCAGAAGGTGCTCCGAAATCTCCATCAGAGGCGAAGAGCGGTTCTCAGTCGCCTGGCGGTGATCCACTATCCCCAAGTTTATCCATTTTCTTACTGGTGCTAAACGTAGGGAATGGATGGGTTGCTGGGGGTTGCTGGGATGATTATGAAACTAGTGATGATTTATGGATCATTCCCGAAAATTCCCTGCGTAAAACGCACCAGTAAGTTTTTATGGGACTGAAACATATTTAAACCATCAATTTATATATGGCTGGTTTATGCTTGACTAACATTAACCATTTGTTGCTTAGGGGATCCTGGGGGCATTGTCCAAGCCATGATTCATTGCCAGAGCTCAAGGCCAGGCAGGGGTTTAAAGAAATTGTAATAAGTAGTTATATAGTTATAGCTGTATATATATATATATAGTTATCATATATAGTTATCATATATAGTTATCATATATAGTTATCATATATAGTTATCATATATAGTTATCATATATAGTTATCATATATAGTTATCATATATAGTTATCATATACAG
>Ga0126342_10004986_pt1:2500-22958 | contig 22958 bp, 16 predicted proteins | sample Cyp1metagenome_FD_92528 | JGI IMG/M metagenome (GOLD analysis project Ga0126342, IMG submission 92528) | Coral microbial communities from Lord Howe Island, Old Settlement Bay, Australia - Cyphastrea 1 metagenome | ecosystem: Host-associated > Invertebrates > Cnidaria > Coral ...
GACGCAACCGCCTGTCAATCCGTCAATGTGTTCGCTCTGCCATCCATACCTCACGGCAACAAACTTCCGCGGCCGCCTTGTGCGGTACCATGTCTTAGTGTAATCGGCAAAATCGGCTGCAAGGTTGGTCACACGACAGGTTGATTCTTCGAAAATGTTTCGTGAGAAGTTCACTGTTGATGGTTGGTGTAAATATGCGAAGATGCGAAGAAACCTCGGTGAACAATGCGTGGGATCTCCAACTGGTTGCTTTTTTTGGAGGACGCTTGGTCATTTGATCCAGTCCCTTGGAACCTTGGCAATGCCGCGGGATTGATGTATATCATGCAGTGTGTATTTTTTCAGATATCGTATTTTTTAATTTGATATCTATGATACATACAATATGATTATATAATATATATATATATATATATATATTTCTTTATTTATTTATGTCTTTATTTGGCAGTCGATCTACAGGTCCTGGTATAAGGAGCTTTAATTGCGAAAGCCGTGCCTGTTATGTTGGAAACCCTCGCGAAAGTTTTTTTCGACTTCGCGAAAGATTTTTTTCGCGAAAGTTTCGCCAAAGTTGGATACTATGAATAATTAGATCATGGTATACATTATTTGGTACTGCCTAACGTTGCTTTCTGAAGTCTCAAGAGACAACAAGCTCCAAATGCCAAGCTTCCAACAGTGACGATTTGTGAGAGCCACTCCCCTGGTGTTTGGTTTTCCTCCGATGCGCCCCCTGCTGATGGGTGGGGCCTGCGGATAGGGGTATTTTCGCGAAAGTTCCGCGAAAGTTCTGCGAAGGAGTGGGCGAAAGTCAATGTGCATTTTGAAGGGAGTGGCCCAGTAAGCCTTGCAAAAAAATGCCTAATCAGCAACAACCTGTCCTGAGAAGGGGATTCCGTGATGCTAGCTGCATGTTTACAAGGCTATCAATAAGTTATCCGCGATAATTTGATGTGATTTGGCAGGTGGTGAGTGAATCTTTATAAGAGGAGTTGTTGCTCAACATGGGTTCCGCGAAAGATTTAACCATGGAGTTCACGAAAGATTCGCGAAATAAAATTTGTTTATGCGCGAAGCATGGCCGTTCCCGGAAAAAAGGAATTTTGATCAACCATCATATATACGTATGCTGTATAACCGATATATAATATAATATAAATATATATATATGTGTGTGTGTGTATATCCAATGTTTGAAGAGTTGGGCCTTTTCCAGCCCAACACAATACTTTCCGCGGTGATGGGAATGGTTCGAAGGTGACAGCACATGGCAGGGTGCCTCCTTCACCAGAATTGGCAGGGCTGGCCGATTTATCTTGCTCCAAATACATTTATTTTTTTTAAATATATATATATATATAATTATGTGTATGTATATATATATATATACACCTTATCACAGACCTATTTGAGCCCGACAGAATTGCACTTTCTAGACGCAGGTGTCTTCAATCTTCTTGATTGTCTCTGAATGTCATGGTTTCCACCACAATGCCGCAGGCCCGGAGATCAAAGAGAGAGAGAGAGAGATATATATATATATATATGTGTGTGTGTGTAGTACGGCCAAAACTCTGGTGTACTACTTTTGTACAGAGAGTTCTCCGGTGTCTGGAAAATGCACAAACCGCTCTGTAGCGATAGGGGCCCCCCAAAAAACAATACCTATAATTGTGCATACTGTCCTCATATGAAATTGGTTTGCACAAAGTTACGTACATGCAAGAGGCTAAATTAGCGATACCCTTATCGATACATTGGCGATACCCATTTGTTCAAAAAGCACCCCCAGACCAGACCACAAATATGTTGTTCCTTTTTCCTTGCCTCTTTTTCCCTTCCTCTGTCCTTACTCCTTTCCTTTTCTCTCCCTTCCCTCTTCCCTTCCTTTTCTTTTCCTTTTCCGTTCCCTTTCATTTCCTCTTCATTTCCTTTCCTCTTCTTCTCCTCTTCCTTTCTTTTTCTTTTCCTCTTCCCAATCCTTTTCCTTTCCTCTTCCTTTTCCTTTCCTCTTCCTTTCCTTGTCTTTTCCTCTTCCCAATCATTTTCCTTTCCCTTTCCCTTTCCCTTTTCCTTTTCCTTTCCTCTTCCGTTCCTCTTCCTTGCCCGGGGGCTGGATAGCGATAGGGCCCCCCAAAAAACAATACCCAATTTTCGGGAACCAAGCGAAGACAATGCGTTTTGACAACGGCTCATATATATTAATATTAATATTAATATGAATATGAATATGAATATGAATATTGATATTAATATTTTTCATACCAAGGCACAACACCTTTCTGTTGTTTTTCTGTCCTCAGGGAGATTTGGCAAGTGCAGGTTGTAAACGATGTCACAAACCTTGTTGGTGTCTTTTTGCAAACAATGCATTTCGATCAAACCGTATTTCGTTCCTTCCATGATTGAATACATGCACATACTCATATGAGTTTATTTGATTTTATTTGATTTTGATTGTGTATACATCGTATATGCATGATCGATGATTCTGGGTGTCAGTGCAACCTGTGATGCACTTGTCTGTGGCGTCAAACCCATCTGCAAGGATGACATATCCCATGGGAATGAAACATGCAAAATATGCTGCAGTAAAACTCAATGACCATCCTGAAGAGTACGCTGCTCATACAGATGATGCCGTCAACGTACCGCGTGGCTCGGAGTAAAGTGACCGATGGTGACTGAAGAGAAACATCAACATGGCATGGTATTAGATGACCTGTTCGGTTTGGGAGTGGGAAAATTTCTGTTGATTTGCTGCAGTAGCGGCAGTAGCGGTTGTTTCTAGATCTTGACTGGATTCCAGAAAAACACGGTATATTTGTTTTACGATCAAGTGTTGACTGTGAGACAGAGAGCACTTGGGGCATCTTGACTTCGCATCCAAGGTTTTCCATCATTTGTCCCTGAGATCTTTCAGCACCTTCCACCTTCCTACATGCAACGGCTGATGAAGGGAACTCGAAAGGCAGAAACTGAGACGGGCCAAAACACCATCTTCACGTGAACATGGATGGGTCTGGAAATATGATACCCATATGATACCCCAAGATCCACTGGTTTATCATCATTTTCCTGATTAAAGTAGCATAAAATATTTGGCCATTCGGGCGGTACACCCCATATGGCGGGACAGCTGCACCATGCCGAGGGAAAATATGTAGAGACATGTTCAGGGCATGCAAACAGTAAATGTGATTGCTGCACATGTTCTGACCGATTTCTTTGATATGTGGATAATTGTAGATATAAATTGTAAGCATGACTATCATTGCATACTATGAAATCTACATATACTTATGTATATATATATATATACATGTATAATTATACATATTATTTTGCAGTTATAATTTAATACAAGATGCATAACATGGTCTCAACAAACATCTTACAGCTCGCAGGCGACTCTGAAGATCCAGCGCGCTTGGGCGCTGCCAGATCGCACCAACGCCCCTTTCAACAATCCAAAGCCAGATCCATACGTGGTGGTCGATGCCAAGAACCGCATTTGGGGCGAAGTGTATCGTACCGAAACCAAGAAAGCCGCAACTGATCCTACATGGGATGAGAGCTTTGTTTTGGAGAAGCAACTTGGGTGAAGCTTTGGACAAGCAGCCTGTTGCACAAAGTAAAGAATGTCATGCCTTGATAGGTATCGTACGTTGGCTTCTTTTGCTGCAGCACCCACTGATACCTTCACTTTTGTTTGTCCCCCTGCATTTGTTTGTCACACTGTTTATGATTTGTTACTTTTGCCACCATTTTCATCTTCACCACTTTCAGATGCATCCCATTTTTTGTTGCCTTAGGTATGAGCCAGGAGATGAAGTTCAGGTGACTGTGTTTGATGAACAGCACCCCTGGGGACAAGATCAAAAGCTTGGGAGTGTGATCCTGAAAAATTTTGAGCCTCAGGGCTTTGAAGGCTGGCGGCCACTGTATCATGGTGCCTGGCTGAAGGTTGCCATATTCATGTCACCTGTGGATTTTTAAATGAAGACGCACGACGAAGTCAAGCAAGCAGACGCGACGAAAGCGAAAAAACGGGAGAATTTGACCAATTGCCTTGGTTGAAAGAATTTTGATTTGAATTGAATTGTAATGAATATTGTTGACTTCTTTGCATGTTTCCGATGTTCTCCAGGAGGAAGGAAATCAATATTGGTTTGAACAGGTTTGGTTTCAATTCCTTTCGTCAAAGCTAGTTCCTTAGCGAACAAGTTGACCAAACTTGTCAACTCGCACTTTGCCTACTGCACGCCGTACTGCTATTTGTTTGAACTCAGCTTCGGTGTCACTATAGATGCACGTGTAAATTCAATACAGTCTTCGTGCAGGAGTGACTGACAGCAGGATACGAGAGAGCCTGAATAGGACCACACGGTGACAGGAATGACAGGAATAATTTCAGGTCCACGTCAGAAATCATCAAGGAACATTTGACGATCATCTCACACATTTATGTCTGTAGTCCCTGTTGGGCAATCGCAAGGTGTTTCTCGCAGAAACATTTTGAGCAGGTTGCGCTCCGGACCGGGAAGCAAATTCAATGTTAGTATCTCAAGAAAAAGAACTACAATCGAAGATTAGAGAGTACCAAGGCAGGATTGCGTGGGGGGAGCCAGAAGAGAGAGAAGAGAGGCCCAAGTTGGCCCAAGTTAAGATTTATTTATTATATATAATATATAATGCTATTTATTACCAGGACGCTGAGTAATTATTATCAATCAAGGATCCATCCAACATGTTGGTCGACCAACATGGTTTCACGGTTCAAGAACACCATCTCCACGGGTCTCAGATGTTTAAGTCATTTCAATTCTACGTTCCTGAGCACCAACCATACTTAATGTCATGGCCGAATAGACATAAATACATATATATATATATATACAAAACCTATACATACCTGGAAAGCCATGAACCCATTTTTTGTCAAACGGCCTTAACCATTTCTTTTGGTCATTATTGCTTTGATCGTCTGGAGCCACTTGTGTGAGAGTTGCTACGGCTTTTTACAGCCTTTCTCTAACAAAATATTGAAAAATACGGTTTTGCTGCGGGTAGGACTGCAATGTTCTTTTGATTCGGCTTTTTTTTGCCATTACGGGCAAAGAATATTTTGCCAAAAAGAAACTGGTCGTTATTGCTCTTTCCCATGATGACCAGAGAATTGTGCGTTTTTGGCTGTCCAGGTACATATTACTATATATATATATATATTTATTTATTTATATATATATATCTGTATTTACATAATGTATATATTTATATATATAACGTGTATATATATATATATAATGTGTATATATATAATGTATATATATAGATATATATTATGTGTATATATATAATGTATATATATATTATGTATGTATGTATGTATATATATATATATATTATGTATGTATGTGTATATATATATGTATATTATATATATATTTGTAAATATACATATGCCCGCTATGGACTATAGATCTATGAACTCTTCAAGAATCGGATCAAAGATCAAATCAACCTAATGTGTCATATCGCTGTCAGATTCTGTCCGTTGACGCACCGGAGACCGACCTGGAAGCAGCCACAGAAAAGTAGCAGCGGGCGATCCACCACTGGGTACACCACTATGGGCAATTAAAATGTGGGACCCATGAAAAATTGCATAATGGGTGCTTCAATTTGTTGCCTCAAGAGTAGAAATCAATTTAAATATATGAAATTTGAATGTTTGGAATCGAAGAATATTCAATTGCAGCTTCATACTGATGTCCACATAATATTCAAACATATGCAAACTAGTTTCTGATTGGGTCTGAGATTCTGTCCTGCAACATTTTCAGAGCCGGAAGATGAAGAGAATGGGTCGGACAACTGCTGATGAGGAAGAACATGGAAGAATAGTGCTGGTGACAGATGAGATGTCTCTCCGTCCATCTCCGTCCCTTCTGTCTCCTGTCCCTTAGATTCTCTACTGGAGAAACTAACCTCTGAAACTGTTCAACTAATCTTAGCCCACCAGCAATTCTAAATCCTATTTCAAAGCCACACATCAAAGTATTTAAGATGGTAAACGCTATGGTGCCAAGGTTTGAATGCTCTTATTCTGTAGAAATTCTGTGTGATGGAGTGATGGAGAATATTATGTTACTGGCTCCTTTGTGAGGCCTCTTGCCGAGCGAAAAACAGCAAATCAGTGAAAATCTGTAAAGGGCAAACCACACGACAGTTTGGCTAGCCTTGACGTTGCCATGATTCGCATATGTGCTGCTGTGTCTGGAGAAGTCATTGCGGTCATTCAAGCCGAAGACTTTGAAGGTACTGTGAAAGCACTGAAGCTTTTCTTGGCACCCAGGCTGGACTGTTCCAGATTCCGTCAGCGGCTAGTTTCCCAAGATGGTTTGGAACTTTGCGACTATGCCCTGGTTTTGCCTCCTGCGAATTTGCAGATGATTCTCTTGCAGCTCAGGCTACCTGATACCAAGGAGCAGGAGCAACTTGTTGCGGCTTGCAATGCAAATGAGTTCGATCTAGTTGAATGCTTGCTTTCCCAACCGCTAGATCCGAACTTGAAAGATGAGTTGTCCGACTGGATGGCGCTCCACTTTGCAGCATGGCACGGAAGCTTGGAATCTGCCTGCTTGTTGCTTGAGGCGCGCGCAAGCGTTGACGGAGCAGCAAACGGACCAGTTGGAGCAGGTGTAGCGCCAATACATTTGGCAGCTGAAAAAGGTCATGTCGAGGTAGTTCGCTTGCTGCTTGATGCCGGGGCGAACAAAGACAGAACGGCCAATGACGGTTCAACGCCGTTCCTTTTGGCAGCTCGGTTTGGCCATACAGAAGTTGTTCATTTGCTGCTGAAGGCTGGAGCGAACAAAGACCAGGCTACAACAGACCTTGGCGCGACGCCACTGCTTTTAGCAGTGCAGCACAGCCACTTGGAAGTCGTCCGTTTGCTGCTTGAGGCCAGGGCAAACCAAGACAACAGGGCAACAAAACTCGGGGGACTCAGGGGACCCGGATTGTCCCCATCCCATGTGGCAGCTGTGTGTGGCCATTTGGAAATCGCCCACTTGCTGGCTGAGGCTGATGCCAACAGTTGTTTTTGGGGGAGTTATCATCAAACCCCCAGAAGCAAGGAGTTGGGGCCCGGGCCTATCGATGAACTGGGTCAAGCTGCGCTTGTTAAGCCTTCAAAAGTGTGCGCTGGTGGGCAGCCAAGCGCTCCGTAGTGCAAACAGAGTGGAAAGATTGGTGCTTGCTCGGGTTCCCCAAACTAGTTTCCTCAAGCTATTGGTATCTTGGTTTCGGCTCATCTCGCGAGTAGACTCCGTAGAATAGGTCAGAATGATCTTTGAATATGGAACGGCCAATTTAGTTGTACATAGACCGGATGCATAATTAGTCAATGCGGAGTGCACAGTGTCTGAGCCCATGTCCAATTTGCATCAAACTTGACAAGAGACCTCCTTTCTTGCATCATCTAACATACATCCTCAACAGCTTTTTCGAGCAAATACCCCTAATAGAATCTCAGCTCCAGATGCTCCAGTGAGCCCAAGGTTTTCAGTGAGCTCAACACGTCATGTTGACACCAGCAGATTCACGATTTCCCAGAAATTTCAACGTTGTGTCATATTGAGTAGCTACAGCCGTGGGCCATGAGCGAACGGCTGACGCAACGGACGGTGTGCAGGGCAAAGTCGCTGCAGTACCTTGGCAGATTTGGCAGTGGATGGTAGCGTCTGGTAATGGAGCTGGGGTTCTGATAGATGGGCTCCAGAAATCAACAACTGTTTGGTGATTCTGAATGGATATGGATCACATTGGGTACGTACTTCAAATTGACCATTTGTAGTATTATAAGATGTTTAATGATGTATTAAGCATAATGTGACTGAAAAAAAATCATGCATTTAGGAGGGGTGATACCACTGAATCCTCTTCACCTATAATTATTAAGAATACTGTACCACCATATTGTATGTCACCAAAATGAGTAGATGTCATGATCCAACATGAAGCCACGGTTTGGGATGGTGTTCAATATTGGGCAATGGACCATGGAAGTAACGTTGGGTATCACATCACTCCAATGTGCTGAAGACTTTAAACTACTGCAATGGGATTATCTTAGAATGTCTTTTAGATTCTCAGTGCGTAAGGGGATAGATTACTGTCATAGAAACGGTAGATTACTTGTACCAAAAATATCCAATACTTCTGTATTCTCATACCATTGACCTGAACACTCACACAGCAATATAATATGACCTCAGGGGCTTGGCAAAAAGTGACTATAGGCTATTGAGGGCTCTTCGACTGCAGAAGGAAGAGGTACCATTGCTAGGGATAGTTTGGGATTTCTTTTCACCTCAGACTGATGACCCAAGATGTGCCAGCTGACCTCAAGACATCATTTTCCAACATCGCTTTGTTCAGAATGCCACTGCGTGACCCCTCTCAGCTGCAGATCTAGCAGTACAATTGCTGACTTTAGACTTGATGAAGTCCGATGTTGGATCGTATGTTGAGTCATGTCCAGTGAGCCAACAATACCCGTTTGTGAGAACCAGCTGGTTCAAAATCTTCAAAGATCTTGACTCAACACTTGTATAGGGAGGGCTATCTATTTTTGGATTTTTTTCGCGGCAGGTTTTGGATTTTTTGGGGTTCCTGGTTCTATGCTTTCCTGTTTCTCTGATTTTCTGCTTTTCTGCTTTTCTGCTTTTTCTTTCCCTGCTTCTCGGCTTTTCCTGCTTCTCTGCTTTTTGCTTTTCCTGCTTCTTTGCTTTTCTGCTTCTCTGTTTGCGCTGCTTCTCTGCTTTTGTACTTCTGTGCCTTCCTACTTCTACTATTCTACTTTTTCTTTTCTTCAGTCATGTGTTTTTGCTGCTCTACTTCCTGCTGGTTTGCTTCTTGGCTTCCTGTCTTTACTGTCTCTTTGTTTTTCATGTTCTTTTGATTTATTTTGTTCTGCTTGCATCCTAAATGAAACCCTAAAGAGACCCTAGGGCCCTAGGTGAAACCCAAAGAAACCCTAAAGAAATCCTGATAAGAAACCCTACATGAAACCGGAGAAAAACCCTAAATGAAACTCTAAAGCAACGCGAACCATAAAGAAACCCTAAATGAAACCCTAAATGAAACCGTAAAGAAACCCTAAATGAAACCCTAAATGAAACCCTAAAGAAACCCTGAATGAAACCCTAAATAATCCCAAATGAAGCCCTAGATAAAACCCTACATGAAACCCTAAGTTAGACTTTAAATGACACCCTAAATGAAAGCCTAAAGAACCCTCAAGAGGCCCACATACATGTTTGAAGTACCAAAACGTAGCAAATACCATGCACATGAGAGGTTGAAATGCCAAAATGTGACAAATACCATGCAAAATGGAAGGCAAACATGGCCAAATGTAGCAAATACCATGCAAAATGCAAAGTTACCATGCCAAAATGGGCCAAAATGTAGCAAATACCATCAAACGGTTGCAAATACAAGGCACATGATACCAGGAAAGAAAGCAAAAAAAAAAAAAAACCTGAGGCAAAAAAATAGCAAAAACTATTCTACACCCCTTTTATAGTTTACTGAACAAGCATCAGCAATGCCATCCCTTGCCGAGGCGTCAACTCCTCACCGGCCTGTCGGATGCCGAAAAGGCCATCGTGGCCGATGCCGCCAAAGGCCGCGCGGCCGAGGCCACAGTACGTGAGGACGAAGATGGGAAGATGATGGGAAGATGATTGGAAGATCGGGGTTTAAATGGAAAACATGGAGGATATGTAGGAATCGATGAATCAATCATAGAAAATAGAGAAGTTTGTCTTATCGACGCATGTCCACGGATTTCAGATGATTATGATAATGGATGAGGATGATTCTGTCTCAAGAATGGATTACGGAACATTGGACGTTAGATGAGTTTGATAATTTTGGACCTAAATAATTAATTCAATCTGCGGGATACCCAGTGGCTTGACCAGAAGATGAGGGGTGGTAATGAGTAGATGACGGGAGGATGCATTGAGGTCAATTGTTTCCTTTTAAACTATAATTAAAATATTGCCAAGAATTGGATTTCGAAGCTTTCCCCTAATATCAAATCAAGAACCTTTATAAAAAAAGCTTTTTCTTCGACCTCAAAAGATGGACCCTAATACAAAGAACACCCCGGGGTTGACTAGTTCTTATCATTAGGGGGTGAAACCCTGAAATGGTAGCTTCATTTTTAAATTGCTTTCTAAAGGAAATCAATTAAAAATCAAATTTTCCAAAGTTGGAGACGGACCCTAGTTTTTATTATTTGGGGGGTTTCGTAATGGGGGGAAGGGATTAGAGATGTTTAGCCACAAAACAGTTTTGCACAACATCCCCTGAAATATGGGTTCAAGACCAGCGCAATGTGTTTTCAGGGATGAACCTTAGCCCTGACTCAGATTTTTTCAGAAATGTGGGTTTAGATGCCCTTGAGCAGCATTTTGCTGCTGATCGACCTGACCGACCAGGGATGACAGAGAGGAGCACCATGGATGCCGGAGCATCATGGATGCCTTGATGGATAGCCAGAGGAGTGAAACTCTGGACCGCACCAGGAGTGACCGAAGGGCACGGAGAGACTTCTGTCAGATGCCAGACATGTCAAGACAAGGCCTCGTTCAACGACTGATAGCTGCTCAACAGACAGCCATCACCGAAGCACAGCGACGAGCAGACTTCGCAACAGACATGGCTTACCACCTGATGCAAGGGCAGGCTAGACCTCTGGCTGCCGCAGCAAGGGCTGCTCCACCTCTCATGGACTCGCAGCCTGAACTGCCCTCGCACCCTGGTCACGTGAATGATGCTACACTGGCGCACTCGCCTTCGCAACCACAGGGGTGGCAGGAGGAAGCATCTTGGAGAGAAAAAAGTAAGTGCAAAAACCAAGCTGTTCTGAGGGAAATCCCTTCCGCACTTTGAAGACAAACAGTGGGCAGCAGACTGCTGACCATGAAGTGCCCCGATTGTTGATGTGGAGATGAATGGAAATGGATTTCCAAATCAATACCCGCTGTTTGACCTGCCACAAAACCATGTAAAGTGATATAGCGAACTACCTAAAGCGATAACTTTTGCTCATGACCGCCTTTGTGACCCTTGGTTTTGGTCCTTAGGAGATCTGGCAGGCAGCTGAAACCTTATGGTATTCTATGTTATTCGAACGTGAACGACCTGTGGAACAACCTCTGGCTTCCTTTGACAACCTTGCTGAAAGAGTGCCCTGGAGCATATTCTGATTGTGTATTTTTTGGTTTCATCCTTGGTTTGCATGACATGTCCCACTGCCGCACATGTCAGGCGCACGACGTCCTTCTGATTTAGATTTCTTTTGGTAACCAACATTTTTTTCTGAAGCCACTTGAAAGTTTAGTCTACCTTGTTATCTTTGGATACCATTGTGCCTGGCTCCGACAACCTTGGATGCCAATCCTGCAGGTACGTGTGAAGAATCTGAATTCTGTGAGAACGCAGTTGCGCCGTGATGCCCTCTTGAAGCAATAGCTCCCACGTGCGCAACCACTTCTGATTGCCGATTTGAAAACCGCCATGGAGGACTTCTTGGTGCATCGTAGCCTTCCTGATTCTCTTTACCGCTACGGCATCGTCCACATGATTGCCCTAGGGGATCAGTGGAGAAGCGCTCATGGAGAGCCACGTGACAACGATCAGCTGGACGACTGTTGCAGCATCTTGAAGCTGGGCACAACAAACTTCTCATTTCCTGATGTTCTTAGCGACATGCGAATCAGGCAATACGCCATTCATGCAAATTTTCGAGAGTTCCATTACAAGACCTTGGCAGGCCTCTTCGTATTTGGTGATCCGGAAAGGGCTGAGACGGTAGAGCGTGCAACACGCCGTGCCCTGAGAGATCGTCGAGCGCCAATACCATCCGGCAGCCGGGAATGCTATTACTTGAAAGACTTGGAGCAGGTGCAGCAGACACACAGGCAAAAATGGAAATTTCCACCCATCAGGTGGTTCAATCGGAGCCTACGGAAAGAAGAGAAAGAAGATGCAAAACGAGGAACGACGAGCGTTCCCCAGGCTACTGACACAGAAAAAGACAGCCTGCCGTGCCGCAGTGGGTTATATTCCTAGGGTCTCGGGGTTCAGTTTTGCCAGTAGCTTTGACAGCTCGTGGCTGTCATCTAGAGCCTATAGGACAAAGCCGCGATGCTGAAGGACAAGGCAGACAGCGGTGACTTGCCCAAAAGTGGGAACGCATGTGGCGGGTGTTTTCAGCTCAGGGCATGGTGTTTTTGAGATTTGAGGGTGGCACCTCAAAAAAAATGTTTGCACATCATCATTGCATGTTCAATGCACGATCATTGCGTCTTCATGAACATCTACCAGAATCTACTATTTCATGGTCTGGGGGATACCATGGCGTTGGATCCATAGCTCGCCATGTTGTTTTCAGTCACCCCTGAGGCATGGAACTGGTGAAGAACTGCGAGCGATGTCTTCTGGAGGACGGCTGGGAATTGGCCCATTTACCACGTTGATTTGCCATTTAGACATGGTGATTGTTCATGGGATTGGCTGCGCTTGTGTGATAACATATTTATATAGTACAGTGCTTTTTGGCCCATGTATGGTCCATTGTTGTAATTTCCATTCCGGAACTCTATAAATCAATATTTGTTCATGTTTGTTTAGGATTGGCTGCCAGCATGTTGAGTCCATGAAATGCCCATCCAGTTGTTGAGGGGATCAGTGCCAACCCATGGTACAACAGTGCCCCCATCTATGGTTTGGGTTGAATCCTTAAACAGACAGCGTAATCATTCACCAATCGTTTACCTATGATTTACCAGTGATTTACTAATGGTTTACAAATGATTTACCCGTGGTTTACCAGCAGTAGCGCACAAGGCGGTGGCGGAAGTTTCAAGGATAGACAATTATAGGAGAGGTGAGTTGCTGTGATGCATGGATGGCAGAGCGAATCCACTGATGGACCGAAAGGTGGTTGGAGTTGTGCTTTTTGGAATGGTTGCAGTGGTCAACTCACCCACAACTGCTCAATGTAGTGTGCCGTGGTGTGGTGTAGTCTACACCACACCACGGCACACTACATTGAGCAGTTGTGGGTGAAGTAGTGTAGTTGTAGCTCTAGTTGTAGTTTCAGTGTAGTGGTAGTGGTAGTTGTAGTGGTAGTTGTAGTGGTAGTTGTATTGAGGTGTGGTGGTAGTGTAGTTGAAGTTGAAGTTGTAGGTGTAGTTTGTAGTTTGCAGCTGTAAGTTGTAGTGGTAGTGGTAGTGGTAGAGGTAGTTGTAGTTTCGTGGTATTTGTAGTTTGTAGCAGTAATGCAGTTGAACAGTTGAACTGTAGTTGTAGAGTAAGTTGTAGTGTAGTTGTGGTGTCACCTGTACTTGTAGTTGTTGTGAGCTGTAGTTGTAGTTGTAGTGTAGTTGAAGTTGTAGCTGTAGGGTATTCGAAGTTGAAGTTGTAGTAGTAGTTGTTGTTGTAGTTGCAGTTGTATTTGTAGTGTTTTGTTGTAGGGTAGTGTGGTGCAGCTGAGCGTCCAAAAGCGGTCCGAACATGTTGTGTTTTTAGCATTTTCAGTTCCAAATGTGCTTCGCGCCACAACGCCGTGCACGCTTTCAACATCTCAACTTTAAAAAGTGGTCCGCACCCGTCAGTGCTTTACACTTTTGACTTCGGAATGTGCTTCGCGCCACAACGCCGTGAAAGCGTACAAACACACACCAACGTCGGAGCACTTTTGGAAGTTGACATGTCGAAAAAGTGCACGGCGTTGTGGCGCGAAGCACATGTCGAAGTCAAAATGTTAAAAAACATCTCATTCGTACCACTTTCAGACATTCATGACACGACAACAACAACTACAGCTACCACTACAACTTCAACTGCCACTACTACAGTGCACTACACTACACCACACCACACCACACTACACTACACTACTTGCACTACACTACACTACACTACACTACACTACACTAATTGCACTGAGGCTACTACAACAACAACAACAGCAACAACAGCAACAACAACAACAACAGCAACAACAGCAACAGCAACAGCAACAGCAACAGCACCAACAGCAACAACAACAACAACTACTACTACTACTACGACGACGACGACGACCACTACCACTGCCACTCCCACTACCACTACCACTGCCACTGCCACTGCCACTGCCACTGCCACTCCCATTGCCACTGCCACTGCCACTGCCACTGCCACTACCGCTACCGCTACCGCTACCGCTACCGCTACCGCTACCACTACCACTACCACTACCACTACCACTACCACTACGACGACGACGAGGAAGACGACGACGACGACGACGACGACGACTAGTACTACAAAACTCTACACTACCCTACACAACACTACAACTACAGCTACAACTACAGCTCCGCTACTCTACACTACACTTGACTACACTACACTAAACTACACTACAGTGCAAAAGACGGCACACTACACTACATTAGACTACACTAACTGCACAACATCACAACTACAACTGCAACTGCAACTACAACTGCACTACATTATATAATTACACAACAGTATAACTACAACTCCACTACACTACAACTACAACTACAACGACAATTGCACTACACGATGCTACAATTGTGATTGAGGAGACCACTGCAACCACTCCAAAAAATTGAGCTCCAACCAGCTTTCGGTCCATCAGTGGATTCGCTCTGCCATCCATGCATCACAAAAACTCACCTCTCCTATAGTGTCCTATCTTTGAAACTTCCGCCACCGCCTTGTACGGCACTACTGGTAAAAGTATCTCGATCTGGCACCTTCCCGATGTTGGGACTGTTGACCGCAGGTGGGCGCCATGCTACGGCAGCTGGGTCAAGGCCTTCGACATTTGCAGCACACCAGTGACTTGGAGATTGGCAGATGGTGGTAATGATAGATAGGGGGGTTCCACAAATGAGGATAACTCCAAATGGATGGTTTATAACTAATGGAAATTCCCTTTTTAATATGGATGACTTTGTAACATGATAATATATCCTCCAAATGATCATTTTTTTGAGACACAAACCCCAAATTCCTGGGGACTTTAGATGTGATCCAGGCAACAAAGCAAAGTGAAGATGCGGGATTTTCTGGATGGTTTTGTCAATGGTTTGAAGAGGCACTATTGCTTTTGTTTGTTTCTCGTTTCGTTCACACCAAGAGCTTAGGATATGCGCAGTTTGCGGATCTCAAGGCCAGGCTCCTAGATATTCACATGGTCCCAGGGTGGATTTTCCATGTGTACGCTCCGGTAAACAAAGATGGCGATGGACAATCATACGAAAACGATTTCATTGATAAGAACACATCCACGATTATTCTGTTGATGACAAATGGTGTGATTGTTTATTGTGAGTTCTTTCCGTTGTGAATAATTATTCACCATTTGGTCACTCAGAACATCCCAATTTTTTATCCTGACTAAGTGTTGAATTTGCCATGAATTCCAGCATTGCAGGTGTGTCAGCAGCGACTCCACCTCCGCTCTGAAGCCCCCGGTGAGGAGAAGACATGGTGGTTTCTGGAGAGATCAAATTGAAATGGGAGTTGATTGGCCTTCAACCCATTGATGATTGATGTTGATTAGATTATCTATCCCAAGATTCTTGAAGATCCATTCAGAGAGTTGGTGTTTCTTCCTTGGTGTTGGTAGCTATGAATTTCATTGGATTTTGATTCTAAATTTTACAGATGGGAAACCCAAACATTCCACGACTGGACCCAGGAGGCACGCGATTTGGCACAGCAAGCACTGGAGGGCCAACTCCGGGGCATAAGTGCCTTGGACGATTCAAGGTGTGTGGCAGTGGTGTTGGATCCGGATTACTAAGGATGATTGAGGATTATTTTCCAATACCTAACTTTTTTTAAAGTAGGGATCCAACCCTTAGGTGGATCATGTTGGATCACATGGAGAGCGCGAATTTCTTTTCGTAGCCTTTTTTTTGAAGCGAACGCTTTGTCACAGCGATTCCCAGGTGATGCCCGGACCGAGCTGCTGAGTCTCGAAGGTGAATGCCGAAGAGCGCTGGAGATGATCACAGAGTGCGGGGACTCGGGGACCTGTCATGGATCCTCCAGGGAGCATCCACAACTCTTGATTGCTTTTGGTTTCAAAAGCTGAGAGTTGTATGGTCGATGGTTGTTTCAAGGCAAATCAAAACACAAACCATCAAAAACCTGTGGAATGGAATTAATGACCAAGACCATGGGCAAAAGGTTGAATCGAACATGCAACATGGCCAAGGTTGCGCAATGACATCTCCAAGGAGTGTGGAAATGCTCACCCTTGATGATCCATCAGCAATTTCATTCATGACTCTGCAAAAGTGAGAATGCAGGGAACCATGTGGTTCAGGTTCTGCATACCACGTGTTTGTGCAATGTTTAACAGACTAGGGTCTTTGTGAATCTGTCATGATGCTAAAAATGCAATTACGTTCTCACCCCACAGAAATAACATGAAATAACTATCCCCTCAAGAATTATGATTACCTATACCGTACTTGAATCCCATCATGAACCCCTATACCATCAATACTGTCATTATAATCTATTTGCATGTATATCCATGTATACCTATGTATATCCCATGTAATTACAGAAACTGTACGGCCTGGAGTCTCCGTTTGCCGGGAATGCAGTTCATGACGTCTTGACGCAGAGCCAAAACCGTGGTAATTCCCGTACAGAATGATTGTATCAACATATATATATATAATGATATGGTTTTGTTTGTGATCGAAAATGGTTTTGCGATTTGCGAGTGCTGTAAGGGTCTTCGAAACTCCTTTTCCAAATTCCCTGTTTCACCCTTTTTTATGAGTGCAATAGTTCCACGGGTGTAGGGGGATTTGATACCTTATTGAAGGTCTTCAATGAGTGCAATATACCAGTTCCTCGGGGGTGGGATTTGATCCCTTATTGAAGATCTTCAATGAGTGTAATAGTGCCACGGGGATCCCATACTGATCTGATGATATTAACTTAAAGATCATCCCAAATAGTAGGTATGTATCCACTAATAAACTCCAATTGGGGATGGTATGTTTTCTTGAATAATCTAAAATTATCTAAACTCTATTTTAAAGGGTTTGCCGCATAAATTCTGGTGGGTTAACTGGTTGCTACCCAAACAGCACCTGAAAAAAGAACAGTCGCAGGAGTCTGCCAGCCAGCGCCATGCTGCTGAGAAGTGTCGCGCCACCGCAGCGGTGCTGATGTCGGTGTCCGCCGAAGCACCGGAAGGAGCGGCCAAGATGGATGGAACCAACGAAAGGTTGGGAGTTTCTATGAAGTCGACACATTTAAACACTGCAAGAAGGGGTTACCATGAAAATCGGAAATATATGTGCTTGTTTTTTACCATCCTAAGGATACTTGGGATTCAGAGCATGAAAAGTAATGTTTAACGTTTAAAGCATGACAATTGCGGGTTGTACCATCATGAAATGGGGAACCAGCAAAGCATTGGAGGTCCAACCTGACCAAAATCATCAAAGATTAGGTTTTTGCCATCCAAAATACTGTGCTTTAGCCGAGGGTATTCTCTCCAACCCAAAATGGTGTGTTCAACCAAATCCAACCATCCAAATGAGGTGTCAGAGAAAAACAAGTCCGACATGGGAATGTTGGTCCATGCAAGATGGGGGTGATCCAACGCCAAAGTAATCGTTAATCAACCCCAGAATTGTTTAGGCCATAAAACTGACTTTAAGATATGAGGATTGAAGATCAAAAAATTGAAAGTACAATCTAGCCTGTGTACTACATACTACATGAACCTATATGTACTATATGTGTATGTATATATATATATGATCCCGTCTTCCGACCACGAGGTCCCCCACAATGGGATGGGTCCATCTAGGAGGGGAAGGTTAAGGGGGTTTCAGCCAATGCCAGAATATATGTCAAGATGAGTGCCACGGTGGGGATCACTAACTACTAACGATTACTAAGTACTACCTACTACTACTAACTACTAACTACGATCTACTACTACTAACTACTTCTCACTACTTCTAACTACTACGTTCTATTACTGACTAGTACTGACTACTACCAGGGGCGTCTTAACTATTACAAACTACTACGAACAAGTACTAAGCACTTCTCAATAGTACTAACCACTACTATCTACGACTAACTAGTACTGACTACTACGAACTACTACTAACTAGGATTCAGTACTACCAACTACTACTAACTTCTACTAACTACTACCCACTACTACCCACTACTACCCACTACTACTGCTACTACTACTACTACCACCCCCCACCCACCCACCCACAGGGGCGGGCGGGGAACATAGCTCCTGTATACCCATACCCATTGGGGGGTGAGGCCCGGGGGGGAGGGGACCAGGGAGGGCTGCATCATATATCTACATATATAAGCTATATACAATATACGCTATACATTACACATTACATACTGTTCATAGTATTTATATATATATATAAACTATCTACGCTATATATATATACACAGGCTATTTTTACCCGATAGACTGTAAATAGTATACGTGCTATATATACCATATGTATGTGTATATATATATATTGCATACTGCAAATAAATATAGTGCACATATATATATGTACTATGTGTACTATAGTTACTTTACATATTATATTAGCATATATACTATATTTACTATATTTATACTGTATATACTGTATATCATACGGATATTATACAATTAAAAATTCCATATGTTTTTATATTCTGCATATACTGTGCACACTTATATACTGCGCACTCTATATTCAAGAAAAATATGTACAGGAAAAAATCCAGGAAAGAAAAAGTGGCTCAAGATGGCTTTATTTTGGTGCAGTGGATGGTCATGGTGTTTCTGATGTTTTCTTGTCAGTATTCCCCCCAACCACAGCCCCATCATGGTGTGGCCTGTGGGGTGTGGGGGAATTGGAAGGTGGTTGTCAGTGGTTGTATAGTATATACAGTAATAAATAAATAAATAAATAAATATTATATTATTCATTATATATATTGTATATTATTCGTGTATAGCATATATCATGGAAATCATGGCCAGGAAAAAAAGCAGGAAATTAAATTTGCCTTTTTTACGCGACCTCAACCTAAGATAATTTTAACATGAATTTACGGCCAATTTAGCAAAGATAAGGGTTAATGTAATGCGCAAAAAGCAAACTGAACCTTGCTTTGTCAGGCTTTTTCAGAACTAAATTGAAGGCTGGGAAGGGTACCAAAACCAGGGGCCAAAGTTTGAGGCAAAATTAATAGCACAATAATACAAATTTAACCTCAATTTAACCTAATTTTATTTCCTGGAATTCTGACCAAGCTAATTCTAGGTTTACTGCACGCCCCAACAATCTCCAAATTTCAGCCAAAAAAGGTCAAACCACCTCAAAAACATCTAGTGTTGCGTTACTAATTGGTGTATTCCTGAACTGGACCCCAAAACTTGGACACCTGATAAAATCTAGAATTTACTGACATGAGTATGACAGTATGAGTGATGAAGATCTCATATTGAGAGACGTCAACGCCGAAAACTGGGTTTCGGAGCCAGGTGCTGCAATTTCTAATGGCTAGGATGGATTGGAGGATGGGGCAGCCCTTGTCAATTATCCAGATATGTATGTACCGTAAATTATGTAGCCACATCTATGCTAGCCATTGCCAGCATATATGGTGCCCCTTTCTTGCCTTTTTCAACGTAGTTTTCCTAGAATCTAGCCCTGTTTGGTCTTTTGGTTTTGCTTTTCTCTCACCATTCTATACCTTTTGTAAGATTACTCTACAAATTTAGGCCGACAGACAGAATTCTGCAAGAACCAAGAAAAAACAATTGGGTTTGTGTGAACATGCCAGGAAAACCCCATTCCATTCCATGGTTAATCATCATTTGTCCGATTAAATTGCCATTTTATGGGGTATCCGCCATTTTCAAACAAACCCATGTGTGTTCAAGTCGCAGCGCAGCATTGCCATCGCGCCAGAAGTGGAAGTGCCTCCGGCCAATGAAGACCTGCTGCCGAGGGCCGATCATCTACTGCTGGCTGCAAAGGATTTGTTGTCGCGAAGCCGGGAAGCGCAGAGAACTGGAGCCCAGTGGTGCCCAGTGGGATTCAATGAGATTTGATGGGGATACGATTGGATATAGATCTATGTGTAATGTATATACAGTGTGTATATATATATATACATATGTATATATATATACATTTACTTGCTTACTTATTTACTTATTTAGATATGTATAGATATGTATAGATATGTATAGATATGTATAGATATGTATAGATATGTATAGATATGTATAGATATGTATAGATATGTATAGATATGTATAGATATGTATAGATATGTATAG
>Ga0126342_10004987_pt1 | contig 22955 bp, 12 predicted proteins | sample Cyp1metagenome_FD_92528 | JGI IMG/M metagenome (GOLD analysis project Ga0126342, IMG submission 92528) | Coral microbial communities from Lord Howe Island, Old Settlement Bay, Australia - Cyphastrea 1 metagenome | ecosystem: Host-associated > Invertebrates > Cnidaria > Coral ...
AGATAGATAGATAGATAGATAGATAGATTAGATAGATTAGATAGATTAGATAGATAGATAGATAGATAGATAGATAGATAGATAGATAGATAGATAGATAGATAGTTAGATAGATAGATAGATAGCTAGGTAGATAGATAGATAGACAGATAGATAGATAAATAATTAGATAGATAGATCGATCGATCAATAGATAGACATGATATGGTACAATAACTCTGCCTGTTAATATAGTACTACAAACTTGTGTTAAAAAACAGAACAATATTAGTACAAAATACATCTATACAAAATTCAACAAGTGCATAAGCGTAAAACTGGTTTGTGCTCCATATAACGTATACGTTCCTGTCTAAACAATCCCCAAGCAGTTGCGACCTCAATTGCGGAAGCAGTTGCTCCGAACGACCTACAGCGGCCAGGAGTTTCTCCGTCAAACGCCTCTGGAAAATCCACTAAGAATGGAGGTTTTGCTGGGAAAATCCCCGAACGAAAAGAACTCTTTTCGGCTACTCAACATTCTGTTGAGAATCATTTTCCGACAAAAACGACTTGTTGCTGTATTTTGGGTATCCAAGATTTTGAGACAAAATTTAAAGCGATTCGCATAAATAGCAAACATCTTGTCCAACATGAAAAGCAACCCAATTTCCCTCAGTTAAAGCCCTTTACCAGTGATTTTTATGGTTGCAAACGGGGGTTATCATTCCATCACTGGGCTGACTGACTTATAACTTTTATTTCGGGGCTGGCTAAATCACCATGTTTCCTGGTTGAATCACCATTTCCCTATGCTTTTCCTATGCTTTTCCTATGGTTTTCCTATGGTTTTCCTTATATAGCAGCAGTTTGTTTTCCCATGGATTTTCCCCAGTCTTCCTTCGGCTTCCGGACCCACACGGACGTCCATCCGAACGGACTGACAGAGGCCTGTAGCTGGAGCAAACTTAATGGCTTTTAAAACATATAGGGCCCCGAAAAAACGGATTAACAAGCAAAATCTTGCCAAAATATGTAATGATTGGTTACTTTACGACCTTCTTGGGGGTTGCTATAATCCGTGGACAGATTTTGATTCTAAGGATTATTGCAAATTTAAATCTCATGTAGTCTTGTTAAATTCAATCTGAATGTAAAATACAAGCCACAGAAAAAACACTAGAAAGTTCTCATGTTTTCACTATTCGTTTTTGGTCCTATCCTCTCTGATTGTGGGGGATTAGTTGTATGATATTTGCAGACGGCTCTTGGGTCCCAAAGTCCAAAGCAAATCAAGCTGTTACATAAGTTTCACGCTTCATAAATTGATATGAGCATACACAATATAGACCCTATAATGGATAATGACTCAAAGTACAGCAATCCCTTCCCCTAATATTGGGCACCACCTATAAAAGCACGGTTTACTAGAAATAAAAACCACATATTGAGAGTTTAATATATGAATGAGGAATTGAATTGTTGATTGATAAGTCGAAATATTTCATAACTGGTTAGATTAACATCCCCCAATGGAACACACAAAATATATGAGACCAGCAACACCGTACTATTCAAACAGTTGGAAATAATCATGTCGCACCATGTTCCCATTGTTTTTTTGTTTCTGGTTACCCTTTCGTAATCAAACATGGCAAGGGAAACTCCCCCCCATTTATACATGAAGAGTGTTCAAAATCCTCTGTCAAAATCCCCAGTAAAGAAGTTTATTTAAGGTACCCTCTGGTACTTTAACATAGCTATTGAAAATGGCCATTTATAGTGAGTTTTCCCATTAAAAATGGTTATTTTCCATAGTTATGTTAGTTTACCAAAGGGTAGTATAATCCCCAAACGAATCATCAACCAACCAGGGCTTTGGACACTGCTCAGATGATGATTTTCCCATTGAAATTGAAATGCCCAAGACATGTTCAGACCGAAAACCCCAGCTGTTCCCCAGCCTGCGGCCGCGAAGCTCAAGCATAACGCAGCTGCAGCTCGGACCTTATGAAGTTGGCTTTGGTTGATGTTGGTTACCCTCTGGTAAACTAGCATAACTATGGAAAATCACCAGTTTTTTATGGGTAAATCAACTATAGATGGCCATTTTCAAGTTCGCAAACTGTAAACGTTTACCAGAGGGTAGTTGGTATCTGACTGGCAACTGAAAGATGAGGATCTGGAAACTGAATCATGATTGCTTCTCTTAATCTTTATTAAATTTTATTGTAATATCATCTCTCTCTATCCATGTTGTTCCATCCAAATTAGATAGAACATGGGACTAACATGGGATTCATCTTGAATGGAAACGATACGAAAAATAACGAGAGAACAACATATGCTAGCTGTATAATGGAGATCATAAATATCCTTTGAACCCAATCCAAATCATAAAATACATTACCACGCAAGAGCTCACAAGTAGTTGACTTTCCAAGAAATTGTTGTTTAAGACTGAAGATGACACATTCTGCATGCATTTTGGTATGCCAGGTATGGTACTTGATTGCAATCTCCAGTTGAATTGCGCTTGCAACCTCATCCAAAATATCATTCAAATAACCCGTTGTAGCTCCCGAAATCAATATTGTCGTGTCAAAAAATCACCACTGATTGGTAGAAGTCACCCAATCTTCATATTAGATCACCTGTTGGCAGAGCATGTTTTTTGCTCGCGTACTTGGTGGTTCATGCATAAGAAATGGAATTAGTATGCGCTCATGATTGGTTTCTTTCTCACCTACTTGCGCATGCGCAAGACCTTAGCTTCCTCCAGCACTGAAAGTCACCGTACGTTCGCCCCACCTTCACCAAAATTCGGCCACTTATTCTTCTTGATTTCGTCCATGTTTTTGGTAGACTACAAATGTGTTGATCTGAAAATAGGATACCTCAACGTCACATAGCGAACCCTCACCCATATCCATTTTTCATTGGTGAAATTTAAGGTGAAATCCTTCAATCCTTCTGTTGCTTGTTTCGCCTAATTTGGCCACACAAAAAAGTTCAAATGTTCAAAGAATATTTTCCCCACATGTTTTTTTTTTCACCACCACCGTGCCGTGCACCTCCCAGTGAATCCCCCCTTCCAAACACCCTAAACCGGGATCGGCACGGGATCGGCTTCACAGGAGATCACCTCGGCGATATTTGGATTTTTTTTTTGGGGGGGGGGTGATATGTGAACTTATGGACTATGTAGAAATCAACCAGGATAGTCCATTTTTTTTGGTGGGTTGACATTTTGGATATTTGGATTTTATTTGGATTTATGTACTTTATGGTTGAACTTATGGACTATCCAAACGAGTTGACCAAAGTCTCAATACTTTTTATACGTATTTTGATGTGTCATTTCATATGTGTTCGAAGGTTCAACGTACAAGAAAGCGTCATAAATGGGAGTAACTAGCTCATGATAGCACAATGCATGAATGACATTGGTAATGAAGCACAATCATACCAATAAACAATGACAATAATGATATAAACTGCCCAAACAATTCTCTGTTTCTCCATGACTCTCTGTAGAATTCATCACTATGATTCTCCATGATCAACACGGGGCTTGATCAGCCATGATATGGGTGGACCAGGTTTCAGCAGATTCTTCCTACCCTTCCCACCCTTCCCACCCTTCCCAAACTAGTTGGATGCTGGTTGGTGGTTGACCTACCCCTCTGAAAAATATGAGTTCGTCAGTTGGGATTATTATACCCAATATATGGAAAAAGAAATGTTCCAAACCACCAACCAGGATGTCTGTCTCAGGTTTCAAGTTCTCCTGGCTCTTTTCTCCGCAGCTGTCCGACTTGGGATTTTCAGGTGGACGGCCACACCTTCCATCCCTGTCCGCTGGGCCGGGCCAGAGCTGGGCAGCTACGATGACCGAGCTACTGAGCTACACGGTTTTTGTTAAAGCGATCCAAATCTGACCCGAACAAATCTGACCCTGGAGATTTTGGTGACTTTCATGCCAAAAGAAGATAGAAGAAATCGCGAGCTATTTTTTGGGCTCTGAAATCTTAAGAGTAGATGTTTTGGAGGATTTGGTTGCAGTACACTACATATCTCGTGTTCTTGCAAAACAAGTCTAGCAGAATCAACCACACAACCATGCAACAGATATTCGAACAAGAGATATACGTGTTACTCGCCATTTCGCCTCGCCAAGCACTGCTGACAAGCCAAATCTGCTTCCCAAAAAGATATGCGAATAATGAATGTATCTGATACATTTTGATACCTTACCTTACTACAAGGGAAAACCCTGACTAAATGACGACTATATACAAATGTAATCAAATGTATACAACACATGAAGATACATCTCCTTAAATGGTAATTTCACTGATCTCTGAAATCCAGATTTTGTTTTGTTTTACAGGCTTTCACTTGAACCAAGTCTCTTCATCAGTTTCAGCTTAGATCTGGATGCGAACAGAGCTGCCGCGCCACTAACTGTCCGTGTGCGGGAACCTCTGCCAACTTCTACGGACAGCCCAGGCTGCCTTTTTTGGAATAGGCCAGCTGATCTCGGCGAACATGTCGGCATGTCAAAACGTTGAGAATGAAACAAGTTCACCACCTGCAACAACCCAAACACCCTTCAGGTTTAATTAAATGGGAAGCTACAATAATTTGATATAATTTGGGGTATTGCCATCGTTTAGAATCATTTATCCACTAACATCCTCGATAGCGGGGCAGTCACATCCAATTTTCATCGAAAATCTTGTGGATTCGTGGATGAGGAACTGCCAGATTCACCATGACCAGTCGCCATAAGCGCCATATCCGCGCCGGGGGCATAGAAAACTTTCATGTCATCTAAAATAGCAATAAGAATTTTGATGGTTTTAAAACGACCCAAAAAGATTCTACAGTTGGGGATGGTGGTTCCTATTCGTTTACTACCATAGAGATTCAACTTTCATCCCCCCGTTCCGTGTCACTATTGTCACTAGAGATTCTCCGCCATGAATTTCTCCACATCCGCCCAACTTAGGTCGTTGGCGTCTTTTAGAACGGCTGCGGCATCAGATTCGAAATCCTTCAGACTGTACTCCATCCGTTCTTCCTGCGCAATGGGAGTCGATCAGTGGGAATTGTCATCGCAAACAGACCGGAATCGAACCGATTAGATACCGTCTTTGAAAACACCAACCAGCTATTTTTTTCGCCAAAAAAAGGGGATGGCTTGAAGAATCACATCACCCATGAGGTTCATCGAAGCTGAACTGCGGATCAATTTATTTGGCTATGAGGAACATAGGAAGAGATCTACAGAGTCTTCAGAGCTCCTAACCCCCGTGGCAATATGTCTCAAACATTCAAGGGTCGCTGCTGAAACATCGCACCTGGGTGAAGAGAATCTGGTGCAATAGCTTGAGTTCCAAGGTTTTAGGACCTCAGTCGATATGATTTCTGGTGCTAAGCCACTTCTAAAAAGAACAGGCAAAACTCATGCGGGATCATCATCTGGGTTTGAGTTAGGACGGAAATGAACAAACCATATATTTCAATCCACCAGGGATAGACTTTAAATTTCCAGGGACACCCTTACATGGTGCCAGCCAGACCGACTTGAACCAACTTAGTTGGGATAGAAACAAGTTGGGATTGCCTCTCAATAGTTTCAAATATACTACCTTATGGGGAAAAATAGGTAATTCCACTAAATCCCAGCTATTTCAATTGGATTTTATCTTTCCATTTTTTTGGGGTGGTGTGATACTTGGCGTTTTGAACATGTCTCTCCTTTAGGATCAGTCAGTGCTCAGCCCAGCTGAGACCCCGCGACCGTCCGTGCTGCTTTTGGCTTGCGGATGCTCATCAAAGCACTTCCTGACGCGAAAAAGTGGAGATTTACATGCGGTTTTACCAGCGGAAGGCACACACACACAAACCAACTAATATCTATACCCATCCATGTATGCTATATATGCTAACATGGATCCCATCAATATACCCCAGTCATGTTAGCACTAATACCAGCACCATGGATCCGTTATGGGCTATATATATATATATGATCAATCAATGATCAACAAAACATTGAACAACATGCTTGGGATATCTTGGGATTGGTTTTGTTGGCGCAGGAAACCGTGCTCTGGAAGCAATTTGGATGTGGGTCAAAATGGAAGACCTAGGGGACCACAGATGTGAATGTCTAGTTTAGTATTAACCATCCAATTATTGGGGTGCCTAATTTTGACCCATACCCATTTCTTTGGGGTTCCTGTCAATTTTACCCCGCGAAAAAAAAAAAGCTCTGGAAATGGAGATGTCAACAACAACATGACTCGGGGCATGACCAGAAAATACAGACAGTTGTGTAGGCATTTTAGCAAAAATGCAGAGTTCTGAAATCAGACACATGGAGATGCATATACTCTCTGGCAATCAAACAAATGCAACAGCGTCTTTTTCTAACCAATTCTTATTGGTTGAATGTCTCATTTTTTAAGGTACTTTCAAATAATTTAACCTCGCGTTGGAAAACTTCCTTTTGTAGATGATTTTCTCTTATTTCCCATTCACCGTTGGTATTTTCCATTGCCTTGTTAAAGTGCCAGCAGGCATATGTCCCTCTTCGAAGCAACAACTCGTGGCCAAGAGTCGATTGGTTTCAAGGACAATTTAGGTGAAAACCGAGGAACAACACCTATTTGGAATTATTTTGGGCTGTACTGAAGGGACAACTCATGTCTTTTTAAGGGAAACACAGCAATTTTGAAAACTGGCGACACCCACGATTTCGAGGGTGGCCTAATATGCTCGATGCGATCTTCCGGAAAGGCCATCGGTTCCCATCCTTTGGAGGCCTGGATCCAGCAGATTCGGCTGAAAACCCGAAAGGGACACATATAACACATGTGGACAATCCATGGTTTATGAAGAACACGATCTATACAATATGTGAGGCTATTCGTGGATTTTCCACATCTACGTTAGTTTACCGGATGATAAAAGTTTTGGCTTGCAATCCCATCAAACTATAAACATATATATCTACATATATCTACCATAAAGCAAAGTGAACCTACTTACAAAGTTATCAACCCGCATAGCTATCTAGCCGGGGCTACTTTGCAAGCCACAGATCAACCGGTTTCAGGAAAATAATCTGCGTTAACCTTCAAGCGATTTAGGCCTTTTCGCCAGAATTGGTTCAAATTCCTCATGACGGAATGATTGAACCAGTTGTAAATCGTATTAGAAAAATTAAAAAAAAAAAACACCAATTTGCGCTTTTGTTCCTGCGTGCATCTCAGTTACTGAGCGTGGAGTTTTGCACGCAGTACAAGCCATCCACTTTAAAAAATGGACCCTTACCACTTATAGATTAGCAATTATACCCTAACATAGATGTGGAAAAAAAACATTGTTTCCATAGGATAATGATCTACCAATGGTGGGGTTTCCATATCGACGCTAGTTTACCCCAGGGTATATAGGTTCTTAGCGACTTCCAAACTGGACATATCGTCACCCAATCCTATCTATATATGGAATATCCAACATGTTTCAATATGTATTCATATGTATTCATATGTATTTATTACTATTTATTGGGATGCACCTGTTTAACACCCTTTTCACCGACCAACAAATCTATGACGAGTCACTTCAGTGGTCAACGACTCCACTTTCTTGGTCACTTCATCCACCGACGCTGTGGCCATGGTTCTTCGCTCCGCAGCAGCTGCGACACCAGTTCTGTGGATGCCACGTGCAGAGGGACATTCATGTATCGATAGATGGGTAAATTCTCGAAATATTTTCTCTTGAGTTTGTACCCCTTTTGTTTTAGTGTTTTGCTTTGTTTTCCTTGTGAGCTGCTCCGATCTGAAATGCGTTTCTTTCCTCAGCCAAGCACTTTGCAAACAGCAGCGTTACAGGTTTCCAAATCGCACTCAGATTCAATTAAGATAAAAACGGGTGCAGAAGCAACCAGGATGACAAAACGAGTCGGTAACATTGCTAAGAACAGCGCAAAGAATAGTTCTGCTACAACAATACCAGTGACATAGGGGGTTTCTGAGAATGGGGATACCCAAGTCAAGTTACCATGGTTGTTTCAATACTAAAATGCTGTATTTTGGGATGATTTGGGGTACGTCCACTTTAGGAAAGCAATGACATGTTGGCCTGTTGAATTCATCATACAATTTTACATTGCCAGCTGGTGCAAGAATTTGGCTTTTCCAAATTGAGGAGGGTACAAGAACTGGTGTCACCTGCCGCTTGTATCCTCATTTTTCAACACTAGCTGCAAAAATCAAAAGCACATCCAAATTGCTTTTGAACTCTACAAAACTTTTAAGGTGAAAGATCGACAAGCAATTGCACATGCAAAATATGTTCCATTTTGGATACCCTCTGGTAAACTAACATAACTATGGAAAATCACAATTTTTCATGGGAAAATCCACTATAAATGGCAATTTTCAATAGCTATGTTAGTTTACCAGAGGGTAGAAATCAACAAACACCAACAGCAACCCTCCTTCACCCCTCCGCTGAGATCCCCAGGCTCGGCCGCCATGTAGAGCCGCTAAAGCACGTGCGGCACGCAGCGAGCCCTGAGGCTTCCGGTGTGCTATCCTCAGGGTCTATGTTATTTTTGGGGAGAGTATATGAACCAAGTTGTGGGTTGTTTTTTTTTGGTCACGCTTCCAGGTATGCACATCCAAGTATACTGTATACTGGACTAGCCCAAGAGTCCAAGATTCATTGAGTTCGAGATGATTTGTGACCAACAATGAGGGGAACCAACAACACAATGGTAACCAAAACTTTAGAGCCAACGATGATGTGGATCACGCGGTGGTTGAAGGGGAAACATTGCATTTACTCGCAGATACAGTAAAGAGAACCATGGACGAGTACCACAGGTTGTTGGTTCACCTATCCCAATGTTAAATTGTATTCAGCATATCACAAGATATCACATGTGAAGTCCAGAAAATATGTTTTTGAAACCGCTAATCAAGGATCCACCCTGGCTTATTGTTCAAAGAGTTTGTTTGGAAAGAGGAATGCCATCCAGGATCCTGTGTTCAGTTTCTCTTGCTTTGTGCTGTTTAGAAAAAAAACATGCACATCTTCCAGATTCCATTCATCATGGATCCTGTTTTTTGGGATAGCACCATATGGCATCACAAATCAGGTCTGGACCCTAGTTTTGCTATAGAAATCACCGTTTTTCTTGATGTTTTCCTCCTAAAAAAACATGGATTTCCAGCATGAGGATAATAACATATATAATCCCATATATTATCCCATCGTTACTGCTTGGTGGTTTCAACCATCTTGAAACATATGAGTTCGTCAGTTGGGTTCATTATTCCTAATATATGGAAAAAAAAAAAATCATGTTCCAAACCACCAACCAGGTTATATCATTATCCCATATTCCAAACCATGGATTTCCATGTTCTCCCGATTTTTCCCACGTGTTCCCCGTCTTTTGCAGCTTGAAATCCTCGGAAAAAAGTCTCGGATCCCTCCGTCCTTCGGCCAAGTGACTGCGCCAATACCACAGCCCAACTCGAGGATGAGGGGCTCACGCCTGGAAACCATCGAGACCTGATCCAAAGATATCTCCAAAAAACTAGGGCTCCAGTTGCCATATCTAGACCCTAGGGGGAGATAGAAAATCGAAGATTAGTGTAGCATATTTTTTCGGTAAATGAGCATAGACCCTGGCATTTTTCGGGGAACAATGAGTATGTCTACTCAAACTGGTTTATGTTATGCTATTTTGAGGGGCTGTTCATTTTACCGTATATCATCATATTGAATTATTAACCACTTAAACGACGATTTCAAGGTATAGGGACATGATGGGACCGATTGCTATTTCAGGGAGCTGAATTGGAGGTACAGTAGCTACATGTAGCTACCATTTATATACATATATTTACAAGGCCTCTAGATAATGATATCCCAATTTTTCCAAAAATAGAATGTCAACATTTATCTCAATATCATTCAACAAAGATATCTAATGAATTTCCGAAATGGATGGTCATATTCCCGATAGCGTCTGAGCAAGGGGTTCTTCTAATAGTGGGGGCCGCCTGCTATACATCTCCATATGTTCACATCTTCATCACATCATCATCACATCATCATCACATCATCATCACATCTTCATCACATCTTCACATCTTGTCATCTTCACATCTTCATCGCACCTTCATCACACCTTCATCACACCTTCATCACATTTTCTCATGTTCTCATCTTCACATCTTCTCATCTTCACTCTCTCTCCTTCTCTCTCTCTCTCTTCTCATCTTCACATCTTCTCATCTTCATCACATCTTCTCATCTTCTCATCTTCACATCTTCACATCTTCACTCTCTCTCTCTCCTTCTCTCTCTCTCTCTCTTTCTCTCTCCTTGCCCTCTGTCACGGTCTCTCTCCTTCTTTTTCTCTTCTCTCTTTAGGCCGCGAGCGGTGCCAACGAGGCGCCACGAAATGGCCACCCTTTCGCACGAAATGAGCATGATAATGGGTCAGTTGATGTTTCTAAAACTCGGGAAGTACTCCGAACTCGTGGTTTCTGATATGTTTGATAGTTGAAACCTTATAGCTCCCGATATATCATAGATATACATGGTGAAGTTCCATTAAGCAAAACAATCCAATGTGGATAAATCCTATGAAATCATCATCTTGTGGTTAGGTCTATAGATCTCCATGGAAAGGATTGGAAAGGTCTACGTAGCAAATTTCCATGGTAATCCCATCAAATTACCATCATCTTGTGGTTAATCTCATCACTTTTCGGTCTTTAGATCTCTTACAATGTGGTGCCCCCCAGTGATGTTAGTTGGTTTATAAACCCCATTAACTATAGCTATATCTACCATAAACCATAATTATTGGAGTTATGTTCACCAACTGAACGCTATCGAACGGGGGCCCCAGATCTCTTATGGTTCCCCGAAATTCGAGTGGCGACACACTTGGACCACAGCCTCCAAGAGGTTGACCTTACAGCAGCATCCAAAGCACATCCACCTCGCGATTCCGCGGCGCGGAAGATCAGGGGAACGACCATGGGAAAATCATGGATAAATGGTGGATAAAAACAACATCATGGGTTCCATTGGATCATTAGTGGATAATGGGACAAGACATGGGCAAATCATGGATCATAGACGATGGGTTCTATCCACGGAAAAAACATGTCAGTTTCATGATGCAATACATGGGTAAATATGTAGTATACTGTCTAAGTAAATACGAAGTAAGCACCCATGGATACTTCTTGAGATTTTGCATGGTGTATTCAATCTCATGGAAATTGCCGGAGAAATGATTATTACCAATGATGGTAGACATGATTTATCCATCTTTTACTGAGCGAGAATAGAAATAAACATGTCGCGCATGGATTTGGAATGGGTGAAAAATATGAGGTAAACTGGTTATAAATATGTCACAGGGCACTTTGGTTTGATATCCACCAAGAAGATAAACAATAACATCCGAATCTAAACCCTAAATTTGTGTTTCTATCTTTTTCCGGGCTTGCTAAAACTCACCCGTTGGGTGGCCGGGGGGGGTCCAGCCCCTGAAATAGTAGACCCCAGTGGCTGTACTGACCCCCCCCATACCCCTTTTGGGCACTTCTGAATGGATAAAATCTAAGGGGCACAAGTCTAGCATTCGTAAACCGAACATTTTTGCTAACACTCAACTTGGACAGGGGGGGCCAATACTTTGGAGCATTTTGGACCTTCCAAAATGATCAAAGGTCAGGCCCCTTAAAATATTTTGGGCATGTTGGCATGTTGTGAATATTTGGACATACATTTTTGATCTGTGAATCTTATGAAACCATGGACCTCCTGGATTTTAGCCATCGTTTTTTTTCTTCTGCATGCCTCAGAGAAGCTGGCCACTTTGAAAGGTTCTCAACAGTTTGATGCCAGTTTTGCAGGGGATTTCATCAATCAAGGTTGTTTGTTCTTCCTTTTCAATCAAAGGTGTAGGTTGGACCTAAATGCAAGGGGCTGACATCTGAAAATAAGATAGGTACTAAGCCTCAAGTAGGACAAAAATAAAATTCAAAGGCCCAACCTTCGAAAGATAACATCAAGGGGCCTGACCTCAAGTTGGGGTAAGATAAAATCCAAGGGTCTGACCCCCCCTTGGGTCCTCATTGCAAGCAAATGCCCTTGAGGGGACCTAGGGGGGATCAGAGCCCTTGGAATTTATGTCACACATAGGGTCCAGATAAAATCTAGCAAGGTTGCCGATAAAATCTAGGACCCAACCTTCAAATTTACTCAAAAAACTACAAAAATAGACCTGCACCTCAGGGGCTGGAGCTCCTAGATCTCAGCCAGGACTGCCCAACCCCGCTCTAAAAGGGACCACATTTTTGGGGGAATGTGAAATTTGATGAACTTTGATGTTTTGCTGCTTTTGTTCAGCACAATCAGCCACATCAGAATCATCAAACGTGTGTTCAACATCAACATGTCAAATACAGCTAAAGTTAATTGCCAATGACCATGCAAATGCCGATAATCATTTTCAAATTCATGGTAATGGTGATGGTCATGGTCATGGTCGTGGTCGTCGTAGTCATCGTCATCGTCATCGTCATCGTCATCATCATCATCTTCTTCTTCATCTTCATCTTCTTTGCATTCAAGGTGGATTGTTGTAGCCCCATGTAGCTCACCCCCGAAAAAATGAATCCACGCCCAAGCGACTTTCTCTTTCCACGAGCTATGACATTGAGGTTCCGACGCAGATCGCTGCCCAATTGCAGGAAATCATCCTCCTGGTCACAATGGGTAACTACGGTTGAACGGAACTGGAACCGGATGGAAAGTCAAGGTATAAATATAAATACATAAACTGCACGCAGGTTCCAAATTGAATTGACTTGATGCCCCGCAACCATCCCAAATCCTGAAAATTCTAGTGCATACACTTGATATCACTTGATTTTTTGATGTGTATCCCAGGAAACAGAAATGGATTCTTAGCTTCGCAAGGGTCATTCCCTCCATGCTCCAGCAGAAGCTCCGGCTGCAAGCAGAGTCGTCGTGCCTTGGGAAGTGGAAAATCATCGGTTCTGGTAGATTTTGCAGCGAGCCACGTTTGACTACGCCAGTTATATGCATAAGTGATCATGAGTGTATGATAGAAACAAAGAACAGACTGGCATTTTTGGGCTTTTTGGGGCTCTATGATAATGATTTGAGACCAAAAATGTCTGTGGGTTGAACTCTCTGTGCCATTGGTACAAGCAAGTAGCCAAAAATATCAATCAGATCATTTATCATTGCATGTCCCGTGCCCATGTACCCAATTTTGGGGGCATCCAACCAGTTGGCGCACTCCAATGAAATATGCGCTCTTTTTGATAGGCTACTTGCAGATACACGGAAGAAATATGAAAAGGAAAGTACTGGTGGGTAATGAGTTGGGGTGTTCATTGGATTGTGCCATGGGGTACATCTTTCAAAACCAAAGCCACGGGAAAGGAGTCACTATACAAAGATCCTGCTGAATAGCCTTCTAGTCCTTAGCCTTCTCGAAACATAAGTACATATCTACGTTTTTGGTGATGATACTTGATGTCCATCCAGTTGGTTCTGAACATTTCGGGGAACAAGACAAAATCTGGTGGTTCATATTGATTAATCCGAGAAATCAATCATGTTCCCCTGCCCCTTAAACCGGCGCCACAGCCAGTTCAGCTTGCTGAGCTTGCGGCCAAGGAGAGCTCATGGCCATACCTCGGGCAGGACAGGCACGTTGCATCAAATGTGCCACGGTCGATGGATTTTTTCTGCTTGTGGTCCATCCTTGCCCATGGGAATCTAAGCACAATGGGTCGGTTTACAAACAGAAAAAAACCTATGACAAATGAATTGATGACCATCCCCCGATATGGGTGTATATTTAATCTTTTGACCATGGCAGAAATGGTTTCACATCAACCCCGGATTTTTATTCCCTTATTCCCTTGGCTGTGTCATTGAGGCTGGTACCACTTTGATAGCAAACATCACCATTTGGGGGTAGCCTGCCCTTAGTGTACCAGGGTCTACTATTCCGGGGTCGACAATTACAGCCAGAGATATGGAGCTTTTTCTAAAATGGATAGCCCTAAATCCATTGAAAAATCAGATTTTCCCTGAAATATACCAAGCAGTCAACCAGCTATTTTGGGTATCCCCCATGACTATGGAAACCCCCGTATCATGGGGATAATCCATGGCCGAGCGACTCTCCTCGAATCCAGTCATTGAGATCTGTGGGAGGCAAACCCACCTGGCTCCAAGTTTCGAAAAACACATTTGGAGACTTTACTAAGCCCTTTACTAACCAGGGTTTTCAAGGGATTTAGTGGGATTTAATGGGATTTCATGGCTTTTCGAGGGATTTATATCATGGGAATTGATGAACTTTTCTTGGAGCATCCTATACTGCTGAATGACCCATTTTTGAGTTTGTCCCCTCGGTGGCTTATCCCCGGTATAAATGGCGCACAACTAAACTGGTTGGTGGTTTCAACCCCTCTGAAAAATAATTATTAGTCAGTTGGGATGATTATTCCCAATATATGGAAATATAAAAAATGTTCCAAACCACCAACCAGTAAATGTTTCGAACCAATTTCCAAGTGGGATGATTCTCCAAGAAACCTACTTGAAAGATTGGAGTGTTGGCGCTGGAAACCACAAATAAAACTTGCCAGTTCTCGTACCGAAACCGCCCGTGATATCGTGGAAATGGAAAGTCACAATTGGCTCGCTTGCTCGCTTGCGCATCCAATGTCAAGAGGGTATTCATAGATAGATAAAGTCAAAAGATGTCAAAATGATGGGTTGCACATGGGTCCATTTATACCAAAAACACATCGTCAAAGTATAAACAATCGTTGGGTATAGTGGTATTACTAAAGTCATAAAGGGCATTTCTGGTATTATGTGACCTTGGCTTTGTACATGGGACGATCTTCAACTATAAATTAACAGACCCAACATGTCCCGACCATTGATGAGCCCACAAGGTGATATTCTAGTTTGGGAATACTTACCCTCTGGTTATGACTAACATAGCTATGGTATAGATGGCCATAGAAATAGATGGTTTACCGTTCTTAATAGCATGGCGGATCTTTCCATGGCTAACTGTTAAATAACCAGAGGGTAATACCAATTGCATTGCTGCAAAGTGGGGCCCCGTTCGATAGCTAAGTTGGTGAACATAACTCCAATAACTATGGTTCATGGTATATATATATATACCATCTGGTTATTTAACATAGCCATGGGAAATCACCATTTTTAATAGGTAAACCATCTATAAATGGGCCATTTTCCATGGCTATGTTAAATAACCAGATGGTAACTATAGTTAATGGGGTTATTTCAACCAATTTATAGCTAAGGGGACACCATTTCGTAAACCCATTTCAAAGCATCAAAAACGCCTTGCTCCGAAGTAGATTGGAGATGCCATCGCTGTCGCCCTGCCCAGGGAGCCCAGGGAGTGAAGTGGATCGGAGCTGGTCTTCCCACCGTTGAAACGTGGATCAAGAGACGCCCACAAGCTGAGCTGATCTTCCCTAAAATGTGTCATCATTAACCATCATTAACCTTGGTCATTAATAGTGGTTAATAATGGTTAATAGTGGAGCCAAACAAAAATGCATGTGAAAAAACAAAGCAGGACTGTCCGTGAATCCCTTGCCACTGGCGTTGAATACACCAAAAAACAAAAGCCTTGTTTAGTATGGATCTCTTCATGTTGGGTCCTTGCTGAAGACATAGTAATATATTACATCTGCAAAATATTAGTCAGTTGGGATGATTATTCGCAATGTATGGAAAAAATGTTGCAAACCACCAACCGGTACATATATTTTCTTGTGATCAGGGCATGACAGAAATCGATCACCGCCTCGTCAAAGCTTCGCCTTCCCATGTGTCCCAATGTCCCCCACCCCACGCCTCTGCTTGTTGCAGGACCCATCGTGCCAGATCAACCGATCCACACGACAAGGCGCGAACCTCCCGCTCAAAAGACACATCTACAGGATAAAATGAGATGTTTACACGTTGCACATCACCACCACATATACTGTAGGGAGTTCCTTTTTTCCCTGCGTGGATTCGACGTATTTCTCCACTCAAGTTTGCAACATGGTGGAATCAGTGAGTTCAATTCAGCCGAAGGACACTTTTTGGATATTCTGATGCTCCCATGATAAGTTTGTGGAGATATCTATAACCGAAATATTGAACCACTAAAAGTCCAGTGAATCATTTGCCACAATCGGAAGCTTCTGGAAGACCACATACCATTAACAAAAATAACATCGGATAGATTCAGTGATTGAAACAAATTGGAACCACTAAAATTGGGGAATCATCCAATTCAATCCAAGCAATTCAAAATCAGCCAATACACTGAACATCATTGAACCACTAAAAGCCCAATTCGTTTACCTTTCAGGACTTTCTGAAGCCCAATCATCACCTGCTGTACACCATGGAAGATCCGATCTGAGACAGCGACTGCTGCGGCATTAAAGGCCTGCATTGTTCGAAGTGCTGGAGGTATATCATAGAGTGCAAATGAGCGCAAGTAGTTGGTAAATGTTGGTACTGTAAAAGAATTTGAGGGGCTCGAATCCAAGGCGGGCTACATATTTTCAGTTGTACTAAACACATAGGGCTTTAAGAATTTGAGAGACCCTGGAATAGGATTGCCAAACTCTTAAGTTACTCCTTATACGTGGGGTTTGCAATTCCCCTTTGCGTTTCTTTTTTTTTTTGCGGCGTGATCCCTTATATGGTCTTATGGGATGAAGTCGGGTTTTGCAGAAAAACTTTTCAGGCTCAATGTTTTTTTCGCGCATGCTTGGACTGCTTTCAATCCACACAAAATCAATATGTGGGTAGACTTGGGGACCTGAAATATTGTTTTCTCTAATAACTTGAAGAAAACTGAGGCTTTGCAGAAAATCATTTTTTCAAGCTCCGATGTTTTTTTCGCGCATGCTTGGGGTGCTTCCAATTCGGACCTGGAACATTGTTTACCAGAAAACCCGGTCCAAAGGACAATGCCGGGAGTTGAGTCCGCGACCTCAGGTCCTTAGCCCAACGCGCTACCAACTCAGCTATGAGATCTTGGCTTCCTTTTCCATAAACTAGGCAATTAACAACAAGACTAGCTAGAGTAAGCAACAAAGTGTACGGAAACAGTGCTCAACCTTATGAAACTCAGACCAGCCCAGCTTTGCAAAAAAACAACTTTTCAGGCTCTATTTTTTTTTTGCACACTAGCCTCATGAAACTCAGACCAGCCCAGCTTTGCAAAAAAACAACTTTTCAGGCTCTAGAAAATCATTTTTTTTCGCATGCCTCTTGTCAAATCTGCCAACTCCACCTTGTTACCTCACTTTTGCTTTCTCCAAATTATGCAAATGCCTGCAATACAAAACTAAGAATGCCCTAAGAATTTGAGGGACCCTCAGCCTGTTGTGGTGTAAATTTGCCTGCATTTAAAAATAAGAATTTGAGGGACCCTGGGCCCCAAGCTTTCAGATTCTTTACCAGCGCTCGGGCTGTATCCACGTATCCGCCTTCTTAAAACGAAACATGACGGAATGATCACTCGGATCATTCTCATCATCGCCAAGAGTCAGGATTTGTTTTTCTGTGTTCTCAGCTACATGTGGACCTGCCCGCACCAGTAAACAACTGCCCAACCAATCAACCATTCACGGTGTTGGTGTTTGTGGAGCCCACTTGGGGTGAATGGCTGGCCACCAGTAAGCTCAGATTCTAACCATTCTAACCCTGCCGCCTGTCATTCTTGCAATCAGCAGCCAACAACCCGAACAACCCACCATCCCTATATTGGCCAGCGGATATGGTTCCAGAAGTAAATGTCCTTGCTATCGGCATTGTCAGCCCAATTGACGCCTGTACACCATTTCTTTTAGGTAATGGAACATGTCCTCATTTGGTTGCGGAAAAATACCTATTGCTGGAAAAGATCTGGAGCATCCAGCTGGCTGAATTACCTCTGGTTGTTTAACATAGCTATGGAAAATAACCATTTTGAATGGGTACTGCAAATAATTAATAATAAATCATCTAACATAATTTAGCACATTTCAATTTATTAACCTCGACTCACCATCCTGGATGGCATGATCTTCTCCCGTGCGGCTATCCACTGAGCTCCAAACGAAAGTGCTGCGAGGTGCTCCCTCGCAACTATCGGCTAAACCTGAAAAAAACCAGTGACACGGCAGTGGCAGGAACTCTCAAACGTCAATCTCCACTTGCGGCCTACTTTCCCAGAGACGTACAGTAGTCAAACAGTTTCGGTATGCGGTGTATCAATCACAAGTAATACTTGAAACTTAGCTACAGGATGGGGCTTAACTATGGTTCATGGTAGATATAACGAACTAGTTAATGGGGGTTTTGTTATGGTTTATAAACCAACAACTAACTGGGGGGGACCCTTCCTGTAAACATTCAAAGGTTGAGTTTTTCTCTCCCATATGATACTGAGCTTCTCGCCTCGAGGCGACTGAACCGCAAGAAATCAGGGCTTTCTGATGCATTGCGCCAGATGTTCCCTCAACAAAAATCAACCCATCACATAGCCAACCTTATAAAGTATGTCCCTGAAAGCAATACTTGGAAGAATGTGGGTTCCTGAAGGTTCCCATCATAATTATCATGATTTGTACCCTCTGCTATTTAAAAGATAAACAAACTAATTCTGTGTGCCAGCTAACCAATAGCTATGATACCGGAGGTACCTCTGTTGATGGATTGAAAAGATGATTCTATGGACTGCGCCTGTCCAAAGCTTCACCTCAAGCTGCAGATCTTTCACAGAGGCAGCACCCCAAAGCCAGGCGCTCCAGGCCTTTCGCCGGGAGGTGAAGTCGTTAGGAACCCGTGATGGATGAAACTGGGTTAGAACATGAGGTCCAGCCTACTGGGATGCACTCCCAGTTTGTTGCTGATAGTTTCAACATGTTTCAACCATGAAGATCTGTTTCTTCACTTGGGGTCATCATCCTACCATGCAGAGCAGCCCACCATCAGTTTCCAGACTCCAAGAGTTTTCGCGGGAGTCTCATCTCAAAACAGCAAGCTTTCATGTGCCATTCCTTTGGTGGCTCAAATTTGTGCGTGATATTGGTATGTTTCCTGAAAACACACGCACATTCTCTTGGAGAAGTTTCTCAAGAAACCAAAATAATGCTCCAAATCATCCCTTAGTTGGTTCTTAGATCAAAAAAACTATTTTAACAACCAACAAGAATCTATGATTCTAAGATCATAAATACATATGAACCAAATCATCCTCAGATCAGTTGGTTCTTAGATCCAAAATCATGCTTGATCATCAACAAGATCTGCTTCTCAAAACCTAAGTGATGATGCACCCGTCCCCACCTCTACACCTGGAGACAATAGCCCCAGCGCCTGCGCATGTGGGGTTTGTTGGTCAATTGGACTCGATTTGTTATAAACCATCTCCAATATGACCATCAATGGGCAGTATAAACCATCCCCATCCCTGAGTGGTGGGTTTAGTATTGGCTTCACTGGCTTCACCACATGAAGTTAAAAATGCACATGGCGATGGCGATGTCCTGTCAGATCAGCCAGGATCTGTCTCTAATCTTCGGGGTGTTCCTGGGATGATTCTAAAGGAGTGATGCAGTTTCAATATCATTGGATTCAAATCAATTTGGCAATTTGGCAACTTTATTGCACCTGCTTTCCTGCTTTTCGTTACCAGAGGAAAGCGAATTCAGCAGGTCTGTAATGGTCAAAAAAAAACTGCACCCATACGTTAAAAACCAGCATCTATTCAATATCATATTCCCCTTCTTGTAGTTCAAACCTGACAAAAGGAAGAACTACCAGGTCTGAACATTAATACCCCTACATTTGAACCAACATTAATTAATACCCCTACAAATATCATTCTATGTCTTTGCGTATCCGCTCCAGAGTTGGTCGCCTCAAATTCTTGCAGAAGTTGTTGTGCAGACTGCGCCAGGCCCAGATCCTTGGAGGTCTAAATGGTGGCCGACAAAGTGGCGTCGCAGTCGGCACAAATGATATGATAAAACATATCATGAATGTAGTGATTAGTTAGTATAGGTGGTAACCACTAGTAGTTAGCTAACAGTAGTTTATATCACTGGGATATAAAAATCATAACTGGTTGGTGGTTGAGCCACCCCTCTGAAAAATATGAAAGTCACTTGGGATGATGAAATTCCCAATTGAATGGACAAAAAAAAATGTTCCAAACCACCAATCAGTGAATGTAGTGATTACCTGCACCGGGATTCAAAGATCATCACAGTTATGGCCATTTATCAGTTATAAGTACTGAACTAACCCCATTTATAGAATGTATAATCCCATAGAAATAACCACTTATAACTGGTAAATGGCCAAAGATCATCATAAACTTTCTGTCCAACAAAATCACGACACGCCGCCATGAATTATGGCCAGTTCCTCCAACACAGCGTTGTTTGGCTTCCAATAGGGCCCTCACGTACATTGCGCGCACCACCGCAGCAATGTTTTGACCTGGACAAAGGGCTTTGCATTCTAAAATCAAAAAAGTAACTAACTGGACAAAGGAGAAACTAACTAAAATAACTGACTAGTTGCTTTAGTTTGATTTGGAGAAAATTCGAGCAACTAAAACCTCTGACCTAGGCCTATACCTCTTGTACTTTAACAGTTCGCTGTATAGAACTCCGTCGCTATTTTTCAGTTTGGTAAATCATCGTGTCATCGGTCATAGCGTCCACCCAAGAGAACAACCCATGGATTTGGAGGTCAACAAATCTGAGGTTGGTCGCTGCTTCCACATGTTTCACGGTGCCATACTGCTTGCTTCATCTACTTGCTACCAATAGGTTGATTAAGGGACTCATACAAAACTGAAAAATCTTCAAGGTATCTGGTAGCCCTCATCGAATTTCACCCAGATAAGTACAGTTAATATAGATAAACCCATCCAATATGGATGATAAAGTGACTGGGTAAACTCCATATGTGTGAAATAGTCATCAATAACTAACCATAGGTATAGCCGGTATAGCCTACTTATATCAATGGAGAAAATGGAAAGTCCTGAAATGGATACATCAAACCAACGGATTTGTATTAAGATCAACCCATATATCAGTTGCTACCAATCCTGGTGCCCAGTGTTTTGATACACTTACATATCATATATACAGAAGCGTTCAAGCGTTCAAGCTTTTTATCAATCATAGTTATTGTATAGATAGTAAACTGGTATTATAAACTGAATAACTCTATAATAAGAAAAAGTGTGGTCCATGTCCTCTATTAAGAAAAAGAAAATCAATAAAAATAATAGAAGTATATTATTCTAGATAGATTTTACCTACTATATATTAATGATGTTTAAATCTATATAATATATCCTAAAATTGGGGTACCCCTGAATGAATGGTACAGAATCGGTTTAAAATGCCCGATTTGGGGATACCACAATTTTAGGAAACCACCATATAATCTTCAATGACATTGTTATCCATTTCCTCTATAACATTTCAAAATAGAAGTATGTATATTATTCTATATAATATTTACCTACTATATAACATCTATATCATATATATAAATATATCACATGTACTAAGTCATGATACCCAAAAATGGATGGTTTATAATGGCAAATTATCTTCTTCAGTATTCAAACATATACCATAGAACAGAATTTTCCTGTATCTATCTATCTATATATATATATCTACCTATATCTATATATCTATATCTATATCTATTTATATCTATTCATATCTATCTATAGTATGTTACATACATACATACATATATATATATATATATATATGTATAATACAGATATCTATGATACTATATATATATTTATAATATAATAGACATTATGATATTATTATCCAGATATATATGTATAATCATAATAATATCCAGATACTATATATAGATATATATATATATATAAATAAATAATAATTCATGTCTGTATAATCCTCTTCCTTCTTTTCCTCCAATTTTTCTTCTCGGCCTCCCCACGTCGTCCTTCGCTCAACTCTGCCGCTGTCCCCGCCAGCTCCACAGCCACACGGCGCACGTTGGAACGTTCCAAGGCCTTTAAAGAAAGGAGCGATTTTTAGAGAGAATGTGGGTTTGACCTAGGTTTTCACGATGAAAATGAGCGATTTTCTAAAATTCTATATAATTTCATGAGATTCTATGAGATTTTCAAGTGATATTATGAGATTTTATGAGATTCTATGACATTTTAAGGGATTCTATGAAGTTTATCCATTGGACAAAGGTATTTACCCATCGAAAATTGGTGTCTCTGAACATGGGGGATAGCAAAAATGGCCATTTGATGATGATAAACAATCAAATTAGGGGCTACCACCATTTTCAGACAGCCCCAAATGAGTTTTAACCTCGAAAAAATGGGGATTTAACCATGATAGCACAATCTTTGGAAATCAACTTCTTTTCAAGCAGGCAACTAACTCCCCATATTCAAGGTCTTTCGCGTCAGATGTTGCCTTTTGGTTAGTCTCTCATGCTATCGTTTTGAAAGGAACCTCCACTGAAAGTTTTTCTTGAATCAATCTTTTGAGAACCTCATCGTCTACCATGAACCATCAACCAAAAGTGTTTCACGGAATGGTATGTGAGGTATGTGCCTTCCAGTCAGCTTTTTAGTTGGATAATCAAAGGAACTTTCAATGATATAACACATGTTTTTCCCCACCTGCCAGGTGAGGGTTGTTAGATTTTATGTCAGTTGCCTGCTCCTCTCCTCCTCTCCTCTCCTCCTCCTGCTCAACCGCGACCCTCGACGCACAGTGTTCTCTGTCGGACCTCAA
>Ga0126342_10004988_pt1 | contig 22954 bp, 19 predicted proteins | sample Cyp1metagenome_FD_92528 | JGI IMG/M metagenome (GOLD analysis project Ga0126342, IMG submission 92528) | Coral microbial communities from Lord Howe Island, Old Settlement Bay, Australia - Cyphastrea 1 metagenome | ecosystem: Host-associated > Invertebrates > Cnidaria > Coral ...
ATGATTTGGCAAAGGGCCAGGGTAACCATACTTATTCTTGTATTCGGGTTGTAAGTAGCAACGGCAAAGTAAAGTGCAATCGCAGCCTGATGACTGACACGCGTGGCGCGAAATCACCAAAAAAACACTTGAAAAAATGATTTTGAGGGTGGCCCCCTGGAAAGCGTGGTCTTCACCAAAAAATACCATAAACATATGCATTTCACGTCCTGCCTGGCACCCCTGGAGGGACCCATACTGCGATATAAATTTGAAATGGCTCAACGGAAACAGTAGTTCCAAAATCTATGAATTTATAGAACTTCCATTTAACTTCCATGAATTCTTGTTCCAAAGCTGGCTTTTTCGCAAGTTCTATAAATATTATAAATTCAAACAGGGATTTCACGATGACAAATCCCTAAATCTTCGGTGTTTCCGCTCCAAAACCATACCGACTGTCGGGGTTTCTGGTTGTCCAAGCGAAGTACCACTTGGTGTGAAATCCAGGACTTTGGATCTCGGTGAATCACCGGAAAATCCCATGGGTGAAATCTCATGCTCATATTTATCATATATCATGGGATTTTGTATATGATATATCTCATTTATCATATTTATCATATATCAAATTTATCATATATCATATTTATCATATATCATGGCTTTTGGGCATTCCCAGAGATGAATATGAAATAATATGAAGAACCTGAATGTGCAGGAGAATTTCTATTGAATCATGAAGATTTCCAATAGATCCCATATTAGATCTCATGTACATCTCAAATGAGCAGTGTTCACAACGAGTGTTGTCTCTTTTTACCGACTGTTTAATGGGATTTCCCCTACTGGATTGTGATAATTTCAGATATATTGGTTAGTATAGTCTCCTATAATCATCAACCAACCATCATTTATCATTTATCAATGCCCAGATTAGCTTGATACTCAAACACCCTTAACTTAAGAGATCCCCTTAATAAATGATGCTACAAAAACCAGGCTTTTCACAAGAAAACCTAGAAACCACTGGAAGATCTCCCTGGGGGCCGACCTCGAAGCTGATCCCCACTTCAGCCAGCAACTCAGGGCTGATCTCCATTGGGAATCGCTGGTTGTTCCAGGCCGGGGCGCCGTAGCGCCGTGGCCTTTGACATAAAAATACTGCAAGATGTAGCCTCTGGTTATGACTAACAGTTCGCCATGGGAAATCGCCATGGCCCATAGAAATTTAGAGGTTTAGCGTTCTTAAAAATGGGTGGATTTTCCATGGCTATGTTAAATAACAGATGGTATCACGACTTGGAAGTGCAGTTCCAGTGAACTATTCGTGGATATATATATATATATATATGTATATACATATATATAAATAATATAATAACTATAGTTGTACCTTAGCGTAACTAGGTGGATATATAACTATAGGCTTATAGGGGACCCATATGCCAACTGATGGTTTCTTTTTTCCCCATGGTTATACCATGATTCTTAGCCTATAGCCGTAAAAGTAACCTCAACGGGACTATCACGAAGGGTGGCCTTTCTCGGGAAGAGCCGGCGTATGAACTAAGCCATTTACGAACTGAAATGAACCAGCAAGTGCTACCCGGTCATCTAACGTGCGCGAGATTCTCTAGAAATGGAAGTTTGAGTGGGAAAATCAGGGATTTTCCCGCCATGTTTGAAAATCTGGAGGATAAACCATGTGATTTCGGTGACATGGACCAACCAACATTTAGCACCAGACTGGTTTCTGCTGGTTTCGTCTCCTAAAAGGATCATCGGGTTGCGTAAAAATTCCGATTGCCAGAGGAAGCATGGATCCCCCAAGAAGATTGTCTTGAGTTTTCCAGGATGTCCAGGATAGACGGTTTCCCTGATGGTTTCAATCTTTCAACTGTCAACGGAATGTTTTTCATCGTCCCAAGCAACATGCACAGGTCATTTTACATCCTCACAGAAAGAGATAGTCCAAGAATGAGCCCCTGGTATTGAATGCTATTGGGTGTTCGATCGAGTTATATTCATTGGATTGGTTTAAGGGAAAATTTACAGGAAACCCCTATGTTTAATGGTAAAAACCATGGTCTCCTGTAAATTTTCCCTTAAACCAATCCAATGATATATCAGTTATTCATCATTTTCATATCGTCCCAATCACATCCCTATCATGCTCGGTTTGAAAAAAACCATCGTTGGCTCGTTGGTTTAACCCCCCCTCCCATGGCTGGTGGCTGGCTGGTGGTCGTTTCTGGCACCACCTCATGGTTGAAAAAAATCAACAAACAGGAAGCCACCGATCAGAAAGTAATTTTTAATTAGATATCTGGATAAATCGCTGCTTTATTTCATATATATCCAGGATATCCAGATATCTGGATCTATGGTGAGGTCAAATGGGTTTGCTCTAAGTTGCACAAATGGTTCTGAACATGGAGCACACCGCCCATCAAAGATAGTTGTTTTGATCGGGAAAATGAGGATCAACGACTGGACTCAGGGTATGTTTTTGTGTTTTTCCACAACTTCAAAGGACAAACACCAAGGCTCTCTATTTTTTGGTGGAGAAAACCATGCCTAGCATCATCTTCCACCAGCAGTGCCCTCAGTCCCTTGATAACTGGTTACCAGGATTTCCCGTGGATTCTGATTCTACCCAAGAAAAAAAGGTAAGTATTCATCCCCGCACTAAGCATCAACCAAGCATCATTTATCAATGCAATCCCCATATGTTTAATAATTAAAGCATATTAAAGTCCCCATTGAAAGCAAACATCATCAATGATATTCCCTTTTCATACTTAAAATCACCTTATAAACTTATTAAAATCCCCTAGCCTATGATGGTTAAAACATTAAAGACACTTTTTAAATCTTTTTAACATCCCATTAACAAAATGATGGAGTTAAAGCCTTATCTGTATCGCGTCTGCTCCATTCAAACGCCCAGCCTGGTGTTGACATAAGAACTGCTCAGTGAACATGTCCGTATGTAAGCCTCGGCCCCGGCGGTGCTGAGGCTTAGCTAAGTCGCATTGGTAATCTGGGTGAACAGAGAACAACAACCATAAAGGGACAGGATTTTTAGGATCCAATGGGATAGATAAATATAGATCAATTATAAATATATGTATATATATATGTATATATACATACATATATACATATATATACATATGTATATATACATATATGTATATTTATAAATAAATATATATATATATATATATATAAAATTAATTGACAAAGAATGGCATAAATAACTTAACAAACATCAACACAGTGATATTAAAATCTGTGCCTGAAAATTGGATTCACATGCCCCAGTTGTGATGGATTTTCTGGTCGGATCATCCCACTTAGCGCTTCGTCTGGAGCTAGTACTCAGCAATGCGTGGGGTTATATATGGGTTATATAAAAATATATATATATGGATTGTATGGATTATATGGGTTATATACTGGATATATATATATGGATTATGTGGGTTATATATGGGTTATATATATATGGATTGTATGGATTATATATGGGTTATATATATATATATATATGGATTATATGGGTTATATATGGATTTATATATGGATTGTATGGATTATATGGGTTATATATGGGTTATATAAGGATTATATGGGTTATATATGGATTTATATATGGATTGTATGGATTATATGGGTTATATATGGGTTATATATATAGATTGTATGGATTATATGGGTTATATATGTGATATATATATATATATATATATGGATTATATGGGTTATATATGGATTTATATATGGGATTGTATGGACTATATGGGTTATATATGGGTTCATATGGGTTCTATGGTTACTAACCCGCAATGACAATTCCAATGATCAATGGCATCACCCCATATTGAGCATCCCAGTGAGTTTGTCCCCAGAAACTGTTGGTAGGTCAAAGAAACGTCCCACTGTTGCTGGTGGACATCCCCTGATGTGGCTTCGATGCAACATTGTTTGTTAAAACTCATTTTTTGTGGGATCACACCGATGGTTAACTGATTGAAACCCTCTGAAAAATATGAAAGTCAGTCGGGATGATTATTCCCAATACATGGAAAACCATGTTCCAAACCACCAACCAGATTATATATGGATTATAAACCAATATAACCCCCATTTACTATAGTTATATCTACCATAAACCATAGAATTCAGCCAGTTATACCCACAAAATTTCTCCACGGCATGGAGAAGCGTCAAACACAATGCACACCAACCAGCTGCTTAGAGCTCATCATGATTCATGGTGATCTAAATAAACCGGGACTTTTCAAATCCTAGGAATTTCACGGAATTCTAGGAAGTGACCATTTTTTTGCACATTTGACGATGTGATTTATTGATCAAAACTCCGTATATTTGTCTCAATTTCCTTGAAATCCAAAACCAATTTAATCTGGGTAAATTTCAATATTTCACTAACCTAAATAGTGCGGCTATTTGGGGATGATTTCCCTTATTGACCCAGATTTAATGGAATATTCATGGGATATGGCATGATTTTGTCCCCACACCGGTCAGCTTTTTGGGAAGGAAAATCCCACCGCACTTCGATGATTCTCCCGCTCGGCCACGGGGAATTTCCCGCTAGCCATGGAGCTGATGGCCGGCGGGTAATTAACCACTGGTTACCAACCATGATTAACCATTATTAACCATCATCATTAGCCATTATCAACCAGTATTAACCACTATTAACTGCTTGGTGGTTGAGCCACCTACCCCCCTGGTTGATGGTTAATGATGGTGGTTCATGTACTGTTAATAATGCTTAATATGATGGTTATTATATGGTTAATGATGGTTAATAATAATCTGGTTGGTGGTTTCAACCTACCCCTCTGAAAAATGATGGAGTTCGTCAGTTGGGATGATGACATTCCCAACTGAATGGAAAAATTAAAAAAACGTTCCGAACCACCAACCAGCTTAAAAAAGTGAATCTTTCGCTGTGGGATAAAATCCTTTCCTCACTGCTTCGCACGTTTCATCACCAGCATGTTCGTCCCCTTGACCTCTTGACCAAGCTTCAAGAAACTAACTACCCTCCAAACGTGGCAATGGACACTTCCCCACTTAGAGGTGCTTTTCCCAGCGAAACCCTCCATTTCGTGAAACAGTCCATTGCCACAAAAAGACACCGGAGGACATCCATAGGTTTCACCATGTTTCAGATACCGTGATGAACCAAAAATTGCTGTTTGGAACCAGGAATTCTTGGACCGACCGGATCCGGGTCATCGGACGTTTTCTCCATGAAACTTGCTGAAGTGGGTGAAAACAGAATTTTAAGGATGTTTGAGTGAAGAATTCATGTTAAAGTTTTGCGGGAGCCTTCCAGTCCAAACAGCTTGAGAAAATCATTTACCCCATGATTTGATAGACATAGTGGACTATAAACGTGTCACAGTAGTTGGAGCAACCCCCAGATTTCAATTTGCGACTTAGTTTCATCCTTTCTCCCAGATTTCGATCCTGAGGTCACTGAATTTTTCCAGAGTGATGGATGGGGTATATCATGGTATATCCGTAGTATAATCCCATCATTTTTCCATATAGTTATGTGTCATAAGCCTGTACATGTACCTCTAACGTCAAAATAGCTGGGATTTATGGATGTTCATACCCTAAAAATGAAATTTATGGGTTATAGGTATTGATCCATAGCCGTACAGGATGGTGCCCCACAGTTATGTTTGTTGGTTTATAAACCATAACATAACCCCCATTAACTAGTTCGTTATATCTACCATAAACCCAATCGAATTCAGCCACTTATACTTGTTGGTGGTTTCAACCCCTCTGAAGAATATTAGTCAGTTGGGATCACTATTCCCAATATATGAAAAAATGTTCCAAACCACCAACCAGATTATATATGGATTATAAACCAATATATCCCCCGTTTACTATAGTTATATCTATCATTATACCCTCTGGTAAACTAACATAGCTATGGAAAATCACCATTTATAATAGGTAGATCAACTATTTCGACTGGGCCAATTTTCCATAGCTATGTTACATTACCAGAGGGTTTTTTCGTCATCTTAGCACAGAAAAAGGGGCAATGGATATCCCCATGAGATCCATCAAAACCACGTGGCCGAAGTTGTTCCCAGTGCTGCCCATCCAATAAGCCACCTGCCAGGCCATGAGGTGTCGAGTTCGTCGAGTTCTGTACCACTTGAATGGTGAACAACTACTTACTGGTTGGTGGTATACCTACCCCTCTGAAAAATATGAAAGTCAATGGGAAGGATTATCCCATATATTATGGAAAAAAAATGTTCCAAACCACCAACCAGTACTTACTGGTGCTGAGTAGGGAATTGATGGGAATGGGGGAATGGGGGAATGGGGGAATGGGGGAATGGGGGAATGGGGGAATGAGATTATTATTACTAGTGATTATGGATCATTCCCTCATTCCCTGCGTTTAGCACCAGTAAGACTATAATGAGATATCTATAACTTATGATGATATATTATAAACTATATAAACCCTAATATTTGAGATAGATATGATAGATATTCATATAGGTATAGACTATATAGAATGGACATACTGGGCATAATAGTGTTTTATGTTTTCGTGGACTATAAAATTTTTCCAAATGGAAGATTGATCCATTACCGGTGTCATGGCAGGGCCGGAAAATCCCAAAGATTTTCATCAATTCACCGGCTTGACGACTGGATGAAACATGGGGTTTTATTAGCTATGTAAGGGTTTCCTAAATTGGGGGTACCCTAAAATGTTTTTTTCCTGGGAAAATCACGAAAATCCAATCTATAAATGGATGATTAGGGGATACTGTAGCCCTATTTCAGGAAACCCCCATATGACTTCGGTTTCACCTCCATATATTTGTCATTCATCTGGCAAAGTTCTCATAATTCACTCACCTGAATAGTGCGACCATCTTGGGACAATCCCCGTTGCAGAATTCCCATTCGGTCGTTGCATGCAGATTGATGGAATATCCAAAAAGTGAGATTGGTGGGTTATGATTCCTTCCCCTTTAAAAAGTGGTACCCCATAGATGACGCCAACGAACATAAATTTTATGGCATATGCACAATGTATCTATAGTTAATGCGGGTTATAAACAAACAAACATAAGTGGGGGGAACCAACTGTTTCCCATAAAGATTAATAAAGATCCAATGTTCTTCATATATTATTCTTATTATTATTAATATTATTAGTATCCTTACTTGACATATCACGTTTATCATTACCTTTATCATTCCTGTTATTATCACTATCTACACTTCCCCTTTGATGCGGTTGAACCAATGTCATAAACCAACCATGTGGGAATGGTAACCACGCCACATCACGCCACCTATAAAAAAGGTGAGTCATTGGGGATGGTTTTCCAGGTGGTTCCTTGAGATCTGGCACCTGAAACGGTGCTTCATCTTCCAACAGCAGTGGAAATGGCGCTCCTAGCTGTGGCTGTGCCACATCCGACAGCTGTGGGCACTGCTGAAGCGACACAAATTAGACTTTTGTCAATAAAATATTGGATATTTAGGACAATTCATGATCATTGACATGAGAACACAGCAGGAATACGTATAGACTTCCGAAATTGCTCAAAACTGAGCTACAACTACGCAAAACATTGTCATTGGACAAACTTCTCAAACAGGGAACAGAACAAGTTGCAAACCTGAAACATGTGGAAATGTCGTTTTTCCTGTTCGGCAATCCTGAGAAACTGGGAGTGTCCCCCGCCAAATTCCTTTCATCTTGATATCCTGACTATACCCTTCGTCAACATTCCTGATGGTTTAAGAACATTTGAAACCTGTCAGGCAGCTTTTCACCCTTTTTGGAATTTTATAGAAAGTGTTTTGGGGGATAGTTTTGGATCTTGCCAAAAAAAAACTTGCCAGTTTGGGGACAAGGACAGTGATGATGAACCAGGATGTCGTTGTTCGATCCCAAAAACGTCATTGCTTCTACAATGAAACAGGGAGCTACTGGTATTCCCAGCATTCCCAAAGACTTTTTCCAGTCCCATGATCGAAGAAAGTTTAGACGTCAAACTTCCGACAATATGGACAAATGAGAAAGCAGAGGTGGGAGGAGTCAGAAAAGAGAAGAGAAGAAGAAAGAAGATCAGAGAAGAGAAAGAGTCAGAAGAAAAAAACAAAAGTCGCGAGGCACTGTGTTTTTCCAATGTTTTGTGGCTCGGAGGGTCGAAAAGTAGGCTCGCTAAAGCGGCGGGTGCGGAGCCATCTGGGGAGATGAGAGATGAAAAATTGCATTCCGTTGTGCGGCGAAGCAGATTTCGAAGTCAAAATGTAGCGCGAAGCACATATCGAAGTCAAAAGTGTAAAAAACTGAGGATCTCGGGGCACTATTTGAGGTTAAGATGTCAAAAAAGTACACGCCGTTGCGGCGCCAAGCACATGTCGAAGTCAAAATGTGAAAAGCACACCATGTGCAGATCACTTTTTGACTTTCACGACACGACAACAACAACTACAGCTACAACTACAACTCCCACTGCGCTATACCACACCACAACTACAACTACAAATGCAAATTTACCACGCTACATTGCACTACGCTAATTAAATGACACTAAATAATTGCACTCAACTACACTACACTCCACTGCACTGCATTGCACTGCACTACACTACACTAACAACTACTACTACAACTACTACAACTACTGCAACTGCTACTACTGCTACTGCTGCTACTACTGCTACTACTGCAACTACTGCTCCTACTGCTACTACTGCTGGTACTGCTACTACTGCTACTACTGCTACTACTACCACGACGACGACTTACTAGTACTAGTACTACTAGTACTACTAGTACTACTAGTACTACTAGTACTACTAGTACTAGTACTACTACTACTACTGCTACTACTACTACTACTGCTACTACTACTACTGCTACTACTACTACTACTACTACTAGTACTACTAGTACTACTAGTACTACTACTACTACTACTACTACTACTACAGCTACATCTACAACTACACTACAACTACACTAAATTACACTAATTACACTACACTGCATCTAGAGCTACAGTTATATTACGCTACGCTACGCTACGCTACACTAGACTCAACAACAACTACAGCTACAACTGCAACTACATTAAACTACACTGAACTAACTACACTACACTACACTACACTTACAGCTACAACTACACTACTTTACGCTCCGCTACACTACACTAGACCACACTGCACTATACTACACGACAGTACACAACGCTAGAGTACACTACATTACATTACACTAATTAAACCACACCACAACCACAACTGCAACTACAACTACACTAATTACACCGCGCTACAACTACAACTCCACTATACTACCACTACAGACAACTACAACTGCACTACACCACACTACATCCAGCAGTTGTGGGTGAGGTGACCACTACAACCACTCCTAAAAACACAACTCCAACCACCTTTTCGTCCATGAGTGGATTCGCTCTGCCATCCATGCATCACAACAGCTCACCTCTCGTATAGTGTCGTATCTTTGAAACTTCCGGCACCGCCTTGTGCGGCTACTGGTAGCCGTTGTAAAAAGAATATTCTGGGTAACTTATAATATTTCACTAACCTGAATAGCGCAGCCATTTGGGGATGATTTCCCGAATCCTAACCATGATTCCCATTGACGTGGCGACGTGAGGTCGTTATAATTTACCCGGATAACCATCGATGTGGTCACTGTGTAGGGATGGTCTCCGACAAAAACCAGACCGATCGGATTCAACGTGCCGAATCTCGACTATTGAAGTATTCCCCAAAGATATGTAAAATTTCCCCAGTTCCGTCTTTTTGGGAAGATGAGAAGTGTGAAATAAATCCCAAAATGTCATTCCATTTACTGGTTGGTCAAGAACGGGATTCCCCGTTCTTGGATTATGAAGTAATCCCCAATATATGAAGGGTAGTAGAATCCCCGAACTAATCATCAACCAACCAAGGTTTTGAACACTGCTCAATTAGATTATTCAATCAATAGAGAGACCATGGAACCAAAGATATCTTTTTGTTATTCAGATAACTGGGCTTCAAAGTACCAGCTAATTCTGGTGTACCGCTATCAAAGGCTAAACATGGATAACCCCGAGCTAATCCATCTTAATCCCCAATTGCTGGTAAACAATATCCCACAGTCAAAAAAAATGAATCCCAGTCAATCCTAATATGTACCCAAAGTTTATCATCCCAATATCTATCCCAGTCAATCCCAAGTTTATCATCCAGTCTATACCCAGTCAATCCCAATATCTATACTATCATTAACTGTCCAAAGTTTATCACCGTTTTCATATAGGACTATTGGGATTATAGTTAGATATACCAAGTTATCCCAGTCAATCCCAATATCTAACCAAAGTTTACCTAGTTATCCCAAGATATCCCAAGGTTTTCAGCGCTTTCACCATCCCAAGGTGTCAAAATTTTCGTCAAGAAGCTTTCCAGGAAGGACTCCACCTAGCTTCGAGACCACAGAAATGCTGTGGGGATAGCATTAATGTGAATCTATTAGGATATAGGTTAACCAACTAACAAAATATACCCTCTGGTAAACGTTCACAATTTGCGAACTGGAAAATCACCATCTTTAATAGGTAAATCAACTATAAATGTGCCATTTTCAATAGCTATGTAACAAATTACCAGAGGGTACATTTGATCATTTTAATCTGGATTGCAAGAACTCACCCTGAAATATTCTAAGCTTCAAAGTTCGACCATTAACGATTTCCCTTACAAGCGCCATCATTCCAGGGAGGTCACAGTGCGGTCATTATGATTCATGATTAATCTTCTCAGTTTGATTGGCTAAATTTGAGTGGTTGTCGGTTATGCTCACCAGTCACGATTCATGGGGTATAATGAACAACCAACAATTCTGATCGGAATTACCGAATTGGTCTACCGATTCCATCCAAGATGTCTCAAAATGCTCCAGGACAACCGCTGGAATTTGCGCAACTTACGATGCCCCCACTGGAGTTTGTTTGTCCAAAAGATACGCCATTCCATCGACTGGTCATCATTAACCTTATTAAACTTGTTTACGAAGTCGTGGAAGGGTTCTTGACGTAAATTTCTGGTTCTCCCGGATCCTAGGTTTTCTCGGAGAAAGCGGCCCTTTTGCACCACTTGTATTTTCGATAAGATAGAATATAACCATTAGAAGACCTTTATACGTATTGTTTGGAGGGGGTGGCAGATTTAGATCCTTCTGTAATGATGTAATATGATGGAAGAACATATAATATATCCATTGCAGTGCAGGACCTTTATACGTCTTGTTTGAGGGGTGGCAGATATGTATATATATATATTATATATATCGTTGTCCTTATATATATATATACACCCTTCTGTAATGATGTAATATGACGGAAGAACATATAACATAATATCTCAGATTTTGGTTCAAAATAGGGTACATGGGATGGAAAAATAAAAACAAATTCTTGTGGATTTAGATGAGAGAACTGTTGAAACCGTGGCAAACATGGGAGAGGATGGGCGAACGTCTGGTCCTGGCAACTATTGTTGTTTCTTGTCTATCTATACCATTGTGTATCCCATAAGTATCATCCTATATCGTGCCACACGCATTGAACAATATCCCGATGATATTCCCATGGGCTTGATACCCCGACACCAGCATCGCCATCACAACATCAAGGGCACAAGCACATCCTTTCCTCAGTGGCGCGGCAAGCTGGTGGATGTTACCCTCTGGTTATTTAAAAGTTCGCTATGGAAGCCATGGCCCATAGAAACAGATGATTTTCCCAGCATTAAACCCTCCATTTATTTCATGGATTTTCAGCTATAAACATCCATTTATTTCATGGACTATAAACTTCAACTTATTTCATGGATTTTTCAGGTCGCAAACTTTAAATCACCAGCTGATACTCTGGGTCTGAGATTTTTTGTGGATGAGCGGCTCACTGTCAGCCATCCCTGACAATCCAGCTGTTTTTTGGGGCAATTTCTCGATAATTGTAGGGAATGGATGGGAATGGGGGTTGCTGGGATGATTATTATAGTTATTGTGGATTCATCCCCAGCTTTTGGCACCTTCCTCCCGCTAACCGTTGGGTTCCGCACGTCGCTCTCAGTGAGGGTCGGCACCTGGGGATGGCGAGGGGCCCGAGATACACTCTCGCAACATAGGTTATCCGATGAAACTGACTGGCGTTGATGTTCGCCAGCCAAAACAAAAAGGTCACTCCATGCACTGGTTCTTACCCGTCTGCAGCTGTCCTCTGAAGTTCTGGCTGCCTCTGGAGGTGCCGTTTCCGCGGGGAGCTTCGTCGTCGTCGTCGTCGTCGTCGTCGTGTAGACTCCGACGTTTGGCTTCCCTCACGTCAGCCTGCAGCTGCGCAGGACTAATACTAATTGTTTTTTTTTCTGAAGGACACCTGTGCGATTTACGACATCTAGTCGGGGATCACTTACGTTCCGTTTCCACTACAACGAGGCAGGAACAACCTGACGCGTATGTTTTTTTTTCTGCAGTGCCGCGGTCTGATTCTTCTTCATTTCTCCATATGACGCATGAATTCGATCCGTGATGAATATCTGCTTCGGCATGAACCCAAGAGAAAATATATAAAGGCGCTTCGATGTGTAATGCAAGCCTCCTCTTGGCGCTCCAGTCGTTCCAGCTCCGCCTAGCATTGTTGGCTGCGTATAGGCAGATAGCTTGGCTGTTTGTGTGCAGACCTGTTCTTTTCTGTCTCTTTAATTTTCTCTTTCTCTCCGGTGCCCTGCTAAGCCCGATGCGTTGAGGTCGGCCTGGAGCCCCTCGTCCTCGGGATTTGTGACGTGTTGCTATCCATCGCATGATGCTTCCCTGTCTGCAATCTGTCCATGTTTTTTGGGTTCTTGTTGCGTCAGTCTGTCATTGAGGTTTGTTCGACTGAGGAGAAGACAGTTGGCACCCGGGCGTTGCGCAGTGGTGGAGCCTGGCAACGGACGTGCCGTTGATAACGGGACCCGAAAGATTGGGCACCTCTGCCTCCTGCACGGGATTGGCCTCGGCTGCCTTCAGTTGCGGCGGCCGAACTTCAAGATGTTTGTTCGTTTGCTTGCTTTCCTTGAGGCCGCGACTTCCGCTGACGCTGTTGTGCTCGGAGTGCTGGCCGGGACCTGCCAGAAGGAGAAGAATCAGCTCGGAGGCAAGCAGTGGCTGGGGGCCTCTGCCTCCGGGAAGGCACCGCGGTGTGGCGGAGTTTCCTCAGGCAGCGAAGGGAGCACTCTGGAGAAGGGTCCGCTCTTGCTCACGGAGGCGCGTCTTCTTTCTTCTTTTTTGCTGCCTCCGCCTTGGTGATGTCGTGGCTACAGTATATAGTTCGTCGAGCTCTCGTAAACCTTTTTTTCCTTTTCTTTCTTTCTCTCCCTCTCTCGGGGGTGCAGCTGAGCTCTGGGCCTTTCGCTTCCTGTCTTTTTCCAGCTTGAGAACGCGTTCGAGCTTGACCTCATGTTTGCGTCGGGCGACGCGTCGGGCGTCTCGGGTTCTCCCGATTTCCCCGCGCGCCTGTGGGTCATTGCTCTCACGCTCCTCTCGCCGACGTTCTCGGCGCCGCTTGTTGCGCTCCGGCTGCTTCTGTTCCTTTTCTTTCCGCTCGGCCTGCCGAGGCGCTAAGTCCGCTGGCTGCCCGCACGAAAGGTTTCTGCAGCGAGCCTTGGCTTTTTTTTCGAGCTCTTGCTGGCGTTTTGCTTCAGCCTTTCTTGCTTTTTCCTCTTTTTCCCAAATGCGTAGCAAAACGTTACCGTCTGGGGGTCTGGGGGCTGGACCCTCGTTCGCCTCGAGTGTCTCGTCGGGTCGTCGTCGGGTCGTCGTCGGGTCGTCGTCGAGCCATGCTGGGACGACCGGTTGCGCAGATGTTTCTGTTGGTCTAAGGCAACTTTTTGTAATTCCCTACCTTTGGCACAAGTAAGCAAATATTTCAATTTTTCTTTTTGTGACCAAAAAAACTGGGACATAGTGGAGAAATTTTCAAGTTATGCCAAGTTTTTCTGTTGGACTAACCACCAACAAACTATGGTGGTGTTGGAAATACATTCCCTGGGCGTGTTCGCGGGTTCACTTTTAGCAACGACTGGTCAACTATGACTAAAAAGATGTTGTAAGTTCTTCTAAGTGGGGCACACTTGGGACCTTGGTAAAACCAATTCTTATCATCTATGCCACTGTGATAATCCCATTTCCTATTGGAGTGACACCTTGGAAAAAAATGGAAATTATATATCATGTATATATATATATATGTATATATATATATACATACATGTATATATATATATTATATACGTATATATATATGTATATACATCTCCCCACCAAATATATTCCAGAATCCATAGCTTTCACATTTGTATAGTAAACTCCCATAAAGAAAGTTAAAACCTCACATACATGTATATATGTATAGATTCCATGTATTATATATATGTATGTACAAATATTACACACATATATATATATATATACATACATACATATTCCATAATATATATACACACTATGACTATATCCCATAGCTTTCACATTTGTTGGTCGAGTTTCTATCTTCATCTTCCACCTTGTCATAGCAAAGTACATCTCCCACTCGCTTCACGCGACCTTTGCCTGGCACTTTTGGCACCACTGCAATGGCGCTGACTGAAAAATCGTAAAAACTGCTGGTTGGTTGATGGTGTTTATGGTGATTTAATGCGGGTTCAATGGGATTTAACCAACAACAAATGCTGATTCAATGGTGATTTAATGAGATCTGATGTTTAAATATGTTTAATGAGGATATACCCTTCCCCTCTGGTATCAAACGTGGCTGGAAGATCCTCTATGAAATATAAATGGAGCTTCAATCCGAAAACCATCGAGGGATTTCCAGTTGCTATGTTGGATTGCTCGAGCGTAAACGATAATCTTTACCCCAGATACTCCATCAGAAGGTACTTGGATCCGTAGGGATGCATAAATGATAAGGGATTAATGGTAAAAAACCAATAATACATGATCTTGGGAATGATGACTCATGATACCAATAGTATACAATAACATCAGAAACAATGAAACTACTACTATTAACCAAAGCACACATGAATACAAACTGACTAAGGATTCAACGATCAACAATCCAGAATTAATGTTTCGATGATTAACTATTAACAAATAATCAATTATCCATCATTAGAGACCTGAGTACAACAAAATGATAAATAATTGATAGCTAATCATTAATACGGATACTCATAGCAATATGGAGGTTTTCTAAAATAGGGGTACCCCAAATCATCAGTTTTATTTTCGGATTTTCCATTATAGACCAACAACATTTGCGTACCTCTATTTCAGGAAACCCCTACTTAGCAATCATCCAATATCATTACCCGCTGGTAAACTAACATAACTATGGAAAATCACCATTTTTGAAGGGTAAATCAACTATTTCTATGGCCATTTTCAATAGCTTTTTGTATGTTTATCAAAGGGTAAATATTCGTTCCCTCATTGGTTGAGATCCACTATCCGGTGAAACCATATTGAATGGCTCCATTCAAGGAGTCCGGCTTTGGTGTAATCCTACACAAAAGCAAAAAGACGGATTTTTTGGCATTGCTCAAACACGATTGTTGGTGCTATATGGGGGTTTCCGCTTTGTCACGTGGGTACCCCTAAATCATCCAATAATGACGATATTTAGAACTGAAACATATTGAAAGCCATCATTTTGGGGATCCCCAAAAAAGTCGCGCCCAGGAGATCCGCTGAAAAGATGTGTCACTGAAGGTGTCATTTGGCTCATTTTGGCTCAACTTCTGGGTCTATTTCTCAGACCCAAACTTCAAGGAGTAATTCCCCAAGAATCTCGCCAAAAATGGAGCATAGGAAAAACATACCTCCATTTCAAGTACCTTTCCATGAATCTGACCCGTTCACACAGCTGAAAACTCAGCATGGTGCCGTGTTTCGCTCATTTACTCTGTGAACCACATCATAAACCTACCATAAATCCTCGAAACAATATCAACTTGCAGCTAAGTAGGATAAAACATCAATGGCAATTTCAGGAACCGAACAAATTGGAGATACCCATTTGTTTCAGGCCTATTTTTGTTCGGCCAATGGGAATATCCCAGCAACACATCCCAGGGAAGAAATCCATCAGTTCCAACTTGGCCTGATCGAGTGGTGAGGTAGTGCTTGTCCTCTGAGACTCCCAGGATTCGATTGGTTTCGATTCGTTCGTCGGGTCGGTTTTTTGCAGGGCGAACCATATTACAACATAATCATCGAGATTAGCCTATGGTAAATAATATAGATATGAGCTTATGTATGTGTATATATATAATATGTTTGGTATTGGCTGGTAATCCGCAGTATTATCTTTATCAGAATCTATCATGTGGTATTTGTAGGCACTTCCCGATGAGTTTGTTAACCCACCTGGATAACAAGGCCAACAAGTCGGATCGCTGATCACGCCACTGACTTGATGGATCACCAAAAAACATGTTAACTTTCTGTGACTAAAAACTATCCAAATCATTGCTTCTATCCCCATCATTGTGTGATTTTGTTTGGTTCTATCCCCATTGATGCATATTGATGCATATTTTTCGGTGGCGAAATATCGCAAGTGTTGGATCGAACATGGGTGATACTGACTGATATTCCATGAGTTATGTCGACGTCGGCGATAATTCACTTATTCCATGGGTTCAAATGGATGGTTGTCCCCAATTCCCTATATCCTATTGTACCATCATATCCATCATGTGACTGTTGGTTGCATCCCTCTATTTTCTCATTGAACATTTGGATACGTAGAATTACCAGAGGGCTGTTTTTTTTTTAAAACATAGCCACAGCGCCCCCAAAATGCCAAACAAATGCCAAAAAAAAGATCCGAAAAGGTGTTTCCAGGATGTGATCCTGGATTTTTCCTCCATATTTTTCCAGGTTTCACCAACTTTTCAACCACGAAGTGCCAGGGGTCACAACCGGTCACCTTTCCAGATTGTCCTTGCAGATCTTCTCTGCCAAGATGCCAAAGGAGCAGCCTCACTGAGTTTTTTTTGGGTCAGCCTCTGGAAATTTCACATAGCCATGGAAAATCACATGTTTACTGAGTTTACTGGTTGGTGGTTAACCTACCCCTTCTGAAAAATGATGGAGTGAAAGTCAGTTGGGATGATTATTCCATTCCCAAGATATGGAAAGTCATAAAATTCCATGGTTCCAGTCACCACCAACCAGACAAGTAAATCATCTAGACGTGTGCTATTCTTCATGTTAAACTACCAGAGGGTAGGATAGTATCGCCCTATGAAAAACGCAACAGCCATCCATTCAGGATGGGTCGTCTTTAAGGGGATCACCAATGGTGCCACCAATGGTTCTCATGAAACATGGGATACCGTACTGGTTGGGAATATATGGTTAATATATGGTTAATATATGGTTAATGATGGTTAATATTAACCACTGGTTGGTGGTGCAATATGCGCCCATCTTGAAAAATAGTATAATATGAGTTCGCCAATGGGAAGGATGACGTCCCATATATGAAATGGAAAATAATCCAGTCATGTTTGAAACCACCAACCAGTGATTATTAACCATGATTAACCATGATTAACCATCATTACCTCCAACCAGCTATAGATTCCCCAGCTTTGAAACCACCAACCAGCATACCTCTGGCCACTGAAAGTGGATGGAAATTTCTGAGAGAAAATCCCTGAAAATCCTATATTTTTCAGTCAAAACATGGACTCTTAGGGATGCAACTATGGGGAATATGAACATCAACACGTCACATAGTTTTTTCGAATCCCAGGTCGAGGAGTTGAGCCATGGAAAGGAATTGTGGGTCATCTTGGTGCCCTTCTTATGCAATCGATCTCCGTTTCAATCTTCTAAATCACTCATCTATCTCCCCCAAAAAACCCAAGTATTCAAATCCCAGAAATCACTCATGGAATCATAATATCTAATTAATTCCAATTTTTTCTATTTGTATCCCATGAATCACCCCTTCATATCCCACGTTTTTGTAAAAAGCAAACCGATCTTTGAAGCCCCTGGGGGTGCCATCGACTAAAAAGATCATCGACATTTACGAGCCAAAGTCAGGTTGTTTTAAGGGAATCTCCACAGAAAACCACGGTGTTTTCCCATTAACTATAGAGGTTTCCTGTATGTTTTTAGGACACAGGCGGCGATTGCTTCTAATGTGATCAATGTCCAAAAAACCCTTGTTGATTGCTGAGAAAGGGAGTATTTGTAGAGAAACAGAGTCAGACTACCTGGTTTCTTGTCTATTGGGGATCATGAGATTATGAATTATGTTTCTTGTGCTATTTGAGATTTGCATAAATCATCATTCCACTGAGGTCGCAGTGGGGTCGTCACAATTTACCCAGATATAATTAGAATTCGCTTTTTGAACAACCAGTATTTAAGGGCTTTTCCAGATGCTTTTGACTTCTGCTGCCCCTCTTGATGGTGAACTCCTTGTTCTTGGTGACCCTTGGTGACCCTTGGTGACCCTTGGTGACCCTTGGTGACCCTTGGTGACCCTTGGTGCTTGGTGACCCTTGGTGGCTCAGCTCGGTCCCACACCTTGCGGGTCCCAAAAGTCGGGCTTGGCATCGATGACAGCATTCTGACCTGGCGTGAACTTGGCCGACAAGGTGGTGCCCCATAGTTAGCTAAGTTGGTGCCAATAACTCCCATTTCACTATGGTTTATGGTAGATATAACGAACTAGTATTCATGGGGTTTATAAACCAACGTTCACATCACTGGGGGGCACCATCCTGTAGAAATCATGGCGAATTGCCAATATGATTACAGCAATCTGGATACAGAAAAAGTATAATTGACTGATAGTAAGCCAGTTACCCAGTTATGGATGTTATATTTTTCCAGTAATCTGATAGTCATAAGGACATTTGCTGATAGTTAGCCAGTTACCCCAATCCAACGCCCATCGATCCAGTGATCTCGTAAGTAGTGAGGTTGTTATAACTTATCCAGAGTAATTGTTGTTCAACCAACAAACATGGGGTGGGAAAAGCAAAAACCACAACTTCCAACTGCGGTGCCGAGAAAACACTAGGATTTTTTAACGAAACAAGTAGGTCACAGTACACCAAATTCCAATCTATGCATCCAAAAACATGACATATGCCTTCATCCGTAACTGGCAATGGAAGATAATCCTTTTTTACTGATCATTTTCCATCCAGCTTCCCGTTGACACCTTCATTGACAGTCTCATGTTCCATATGAGTTGAAAAAGCAGCAGGTGGCTACCGCTCAGCCACAGATCTTGATCATGATATGATGGGTAAGGGGCCAAAAATAGGCAACTCATAGTCGCATCATTGGTAGGTCACTTGCAACAATATCGCCTTTTTGAACCATCGTTTGTGGGTTTGAGACCTATTCTGCGTGGCAAATCTGCGACAAGGCAAAACCAAACTTTTTCTGTGGTGGAGATTTCCCCTTTCCTGTCCCAACCCTTTGCCAATTGTATGCAGAGCTTCGGTGCCCCTATGAATCGTAGTTTCTTCCTTTTAAAGTCTCTGAAGCATTTTTTTTGGCCAAGCAAAGGCCCAGTTCTTTAGGTGGCACCCTAGGGTAAACTAACACTTCGATGTGGAAACAAAAACACCATTTGAAGGCAATTCCCCTGCAAAAACTATGGGGTTTTCTACATCTTTTTCTATGTTTATATACCCTAGCTGGTTGGTGGTTGAGCCACCCCCCTAAAAAATATGAGTCAGATTGGATCAGCATCCCAACTATTTAACTATATTTAACTATTGGGGTAAATAAAACATGTTCCAAACCACCAAGCAGCGAGGTTTTTTCTGGGCAAAAAGACCACCGGTCATCCCATGGCCCATGGCCCCTGGGCCCTGACCTTGATTTGCAACAAGCAGAGTACACTGCGAGGCGTTTCCGCCCTGTTTCGCAGACCTCAGTGGTCAACTTTTGAGATGTCGGGATGTGAAAAACATCTGGAATTCTGGATGAATTATGGTCATCCGAATCCATGGGAATCCTGAAATAGATGCCCTCTGGTAATTTAACGTAGCTATTGAAAATGGCCATTTATAGTGGATTTACCCATTCAAAATGGTGATTTTCAATAGCTATGTTAAATTACCAGAGGGTATCTGGAAATCCCGTGGATTGATGATCATGTCTTTCTGTCTGAATATGTTGAATACAAACCATGTTTTGACTCGACTGTACATATGAAGTGAACTAGCGATATGTGGCTGTCTTGAAACTATCACCCTCAAGTAGCATTTTTGGTGCAGCTGATGATTCAACAGTAAATTAGCCTCTGGTAAACATTCAATAAACAATGGAAAATCACAATTTTTCATGGGAAATTTCGCGAAAAAATCACCATTTTCAATAGCGAACTGTGAGTCATTACCAGGGGGTATAGATACACAAGTCCATCAGTTTCCGTTTTGTCATGGGGGTACCCCCAGTCATCATCTATTTTAGATTGGGATTTGTCATGAAATAAACCATCCAGCTATTAGGGTACTCCCATTTATGGAAACCACCATATTTTGATGTAGACCCCTGTGTGAACGAAGCCTCAAGACTCTGCTGCTGGAAGCGCCTTCAACTGTTTTCCACATCTATCTGAAGCTTTACTGTGGCTAAGTTAGAATAGCTGTTAGGATTTCTGGAAATAGGGTACCCCAAACTCCAGTGTTTTTATTTTCATTTTTCAGATTAAATATCCGCATGTTCAGGCACACCCATGTCATGGGTATATGTAACATACTGTATACATATCAAGGGTAGACTTGCTAAATGCTTTGCTCCTATGGCATTTTCCATATCACCAACCCAAGAAATCAGAGGTGGTGAAGGGAAAATTCGGGGCTCCAAAATGGATACGCTTACTTGCAAACATTCCAGTGAACTAACTGGATACGTTTCACCATAGTTAGAGGGGTTATATCCCAACTTATGGAGGTGATTTCATCATGGGTATACCGTATATATATATATACCCTTAAATAAGTAATCTCAACTGCACCACCAATTACAGCTACTGGTCGAAGGAATAAAATCCAGCCATAGCTCGCTTAAAATCATCCCATGACTACTGTTGATCACCGTAGCAAATGACAACCACTACTGAATATTTCAAGCCAGATTCGGTTGAATTTCCCAATGTTGGTCAGAAACACCAATAATAAAACCCCATAAAACCCCTATGGTTTCTGAGAAAAAAAACAATTCTTTCATAGCCCAAGACTCAAGGATTTCTGCGGCAACTTCAGGTCTTTCAACGCTTCCTGAGAAGGTCCACGGAGTTCACCGACCAACTTTTATGGTGATTTTCTGGTGATTTTTTATATAGGGATTTAAGCCACCACGAATCTCAATGGATTGGTTTTGTTGGGAAAATCTTAACCGGAAACCATGGTTTTTACCATTAAATATGGGGGTTTCCTGTAAAATGTCCCTTAAACCAATCCATTGAGAATCAGGATACCGTAGGGTTTTTTAACTGGGATAAATTTCACAACGATATGATCTCATCGGGTTGTCTCCAAATTGGGGATGAACACCGGTTAAAATGGCACCTTTTTATGGAGGAACCGTGTAGCAACGGACCTACTTATTGAATTTGGCGACGGTTCAGGATTTCAGGCTGTTTGGGTCAAGCACACTGTTGACACAGAACTAATCATTCCCAATGTGTGAAGGATTGCTTGTTGTGAAATGTGGTGGAAGAAGTCTTGCTTGACCCTGCAGCACTGCAGAATGGCTGTGAGGGGGTGTTGCCATTGGCAATGGACTCTGTGAGTTGTTCAGCTGCACGGCCACCTGCGCCAAGTCGGGCTGATGTGATGAGGTCAAACAGCATGGCCCTGAGATGTCTGAAGAGAAGATGATCTTCAGCTTTCAGCATGGGAGATTGTGCCATGCTCCATTCTGTCACAACCGACAGCGCTGCTGACAGCTGAAAGACGAGCAAGTGGGCTTGTTCCACTGGGAGTGACAAAACAAATGTCACCACTGATGCTGGGTGTGCGGAAGCCATGTCCCATCTTCCGTCCATATCACATTCCACTTCTCACTGCGCACCCAGAGATAAGCCTCCACAAAGCTGAAGGGTGTACATTCTATGTTCATTCCTTTGCAGTGTCGGTGCATTGGAAAGTGACCACGATGGACAAAGACTTGCGCAAAAGGGTGATTTGAGGCTGCCTCCATGCTATATCCCCGCCAATGGTAATGTTCCATACGCTGTGACATGGCCGCTGGAAGTGGTCGTAACGTGACCGCACTGAAGGGCAGGGGAATCCGCCGACCCCTGCCTTAGCCAAGGCAGGGGCGGCGCCTGGTACCACCAGAGGTGTGGAACCTGCTTTTTCACGGCCATGGCCCTTCCTTGTCCAAGGCCGTTCCACTCAGGAGCCACGCCGGTCACAGCATTTTGCTTTTCAGAGCGTTTATCAAACCCTTCCAACGCTTCCGCAGGCCTTTCCAAGGCAACTCTCGCAGCTACACGCCCCAGCCATCTGTCTTTAAGGGCGTTCAAGCCTGCCGTTTGCCCGGCCTCAAACGCTTCCAACGCTTCCGCAGGCCTTTCCAAGGCAACTCTCGCAGCTGCAAGCCCCAGCCATCTGTTTTTAAGGGCGTTCCGTTTGCCCGGCATCTAACGCTTCCAACGCTCCCACAGGCCTTTCGGCCACAGCATTTTGCTTTTCAGAGCGTTTATCAAACCCTTCCAACGCTTCCGCAGGCCTTTCCAAGGCAACTCTCGCAGCTACACGCCCCAGCCATCTGTTTTTAAGGGCGTTCAAGCCTGCCGTTTGC
>Ga0126342_10004989_pt1:0-15000 | contig 22954 bp, 19 predicted proteins | sample Cyp1metagenome_FD_92528 | JGI IMG/M metagenome (GOLD analysis project Ga0126342, IMG submission 92528) | Coral microbial communities from Lord Howe Island, Old Settlement Bay, Australia - Cyphastrea 1 metagenome | ecosystem: Host-associated > Invertebrates > Cnidaria > Coral ...
CCCACTTACTAAGTGGGATGAGCCACCAAGTAATCTAGAGAAGCTGTTGTGAATCACTGATCTACTAATTATATCTAATATTATCTAATTATGAGAGATTCTTAAAATGGGAGATCCCCATAAAATGGATGGTTGATAATGGTTTATAGTGGACATCTTTGCTAAAATGGATGATGAAACGGGGTACCCCGTTTGAGGAAATCTCCAATTAGCGGTTGAAGTTTATGGCTGCCCGTCTTCAGAGCCCAGGAGCTTTGAAGAGCTGAGAGTGGCCGCTGCGTCTTCCGTGCGTGGTGGATTTTTGGGGACGAAAACATTGCGAAATGGATATCTTCCTCGCTCTTCTGGAGCTTCAACATGCTTTGAACTTATTTACGCGATGGTTGTTGCTTCTGATTATGAAGATGTTTTCCATGTATATACAATGTATAGCATTTTCCACGGGTCAGGTAATAAGGCTAGTCTGCTTGGTCATCTATGCCATTTGATATCTGTTTTCCATCCAACAAATGGCACGATGTTTCCAATTTGACTTTCATAATATTTCATATTTCGGAATGGATGGCTCAACCACCGACCACTCATTGAAATTCCGCTGTGAAATGAACAAAAACTCGATCTTCCACTACACACAGTGCCTGCGAAGGTAGCCCCGGAAACAGCCCCAGTTTCACCTGGATGCGCAGCGCATGTGAAAGTGACAAGTTCAGAGGGTTTGGGCTGGTGCAGCATTACTGTAGGTAAACCATGGTAAACATATAATATGCTATGTATATGTATATTTACGATGACATTTCTCATGATATTTCATCATATTTACATATTGTAGTAAACCATATAAATATGTAAATATCTACGAGGATCTATCTCAAGCCGTCGCCTTTTTCGAACATACGTTCTACCAAATTTCAACGATTTTCTGCTCCAAATTGCAGGAAACCCCTGTATTAGTCAAAGCTGTGGTTTCAAACGTAGATTTTCCCAACAAAAGTTGATTCCAAAATCTTCTAAACCACCTTACCAATTACAAATTCATCAAGAATCCCAAGCTTAGTTGATGAATTCCTCCAATTTCCACTTGCCATCTGGTTATTTATCATAGCCATGGAAAATCCACCCATTTTTAAGAACGGTAAACCATCTATTTCTATGGGCCATCTATACCATGGCTATGTTAAATAACCAGAGGGTATTACCCTCTGGTAATTTAATATAGCTATTGAAAATGGCCATAGAAATAGTGAGTTTTCCCATTAAAAATGGTGATTGTCCATAGTTATGTTAGTTTACCAGAGGGTATTTGGCTCAAAATCCCCCATGTTCCCATCATTTTTTGGGGGCGACTCCTCAGGTGACCCAGCTCTGGCGCGGTTCCGTCGCCTCGACGGAAGCGGCCCGCGGCTTCTGTCGTGGGGCGCTACGGAGGCTGCAGAAGTTCCTGCCTGCGGGGGGGCTCGGCCAGGAATGTGCTAAGAATGGGCATAGTATATTAGAATATATTAGATATATTGGTGATAGCACATTCCCAGTATTACTAGTATATTAAGAATAGCACATTAGTATAGTACGAATATCACTAATATATTAAGAATGGGAATGGGATTAGAGAATGGGATTAGATATGTTAGGGATAATTACCTGGGATATGAATGGGAATTAGTTATAATAATTACCTGGGAATATGCCAGGAATGTGCAAAGAATGGTGAATGGGACTAATGCTTAATGATGGGATAATGGTCAATCATGAAATAATGCTCAATAATGGTTAAACCAGCCACATATGGTTAACTGCTTGGTGGTTTGGAACATTTTTTTATTTTTCCATATATTGGGAATAATAATCCCAACTGACTAATTTTTTTGAGACGGGTTGAAACCACCCACCAGTTAATAATTGACGATAATGGGACTCCAGCAACATATGTTTAATAATGGTGACTTAATGGTTCAGAATGGTGAACATGGTTTATATATGTTTATATAAGGGACTAAACCAATAATTGGTCACAATGTTTGATAATGGTTAATAATGCTTAAAAATGGTTAATAATGGTTAATAATGGTGATTATTAGTGATTCTTAGATTATCTGGGATTGCCTCGGAACATGCAGAATCTCTAAAGAAGACATTGATTCATATATGAATGATAATAATATGATAATTTGACACATATATATATACACATACACACAACACTATTCCTAAATACAGATATGATAATTTTACAATGTTTTGCCGGGACATTTTCTTCAACCAGGGATCGATTTGGATAGTAAAAAATCACTAAAATTGGGATTTCGACTGTATGATATAGGCTGAAGTTTTCTTGAGCGTTTGGCGATTGCTCCACTGGGTTGCATTGTCAACGAAGCTGGGTCCCAGCATCATCCTAGTCATCCTCCTGATCCTCATCCTCATCGTATAATAAAAATTCATGATACTTTATAGCAACATCATTTACCCTCCAGTATATTAACATGACGACCCTGCCATTTTTAGGGCTTTGGAAGATTAGTTTCGACTAAGCATGTTTTTTTTTTTCAGGGTCGAACTGTCAATTTAGCCCAGGTCAGTGCTGCTTCAAGTATCACCGCTTCACAGGTGGGGAGCAAGCACGTTGTTTTTTTTTTCATAAGCTAACTATATGGGTGTTTCTTGAAAATGGGGGATCCTCAAGTTCCCAAGTCACCACAGGTCTTAATACCAAAATCGTCGAGTCTAATTTGCATGATTTGGGGAGTACCACCCATATACACCTCCGTATATGTCTATATAATTATATTACAATATAGACATTGTATGATATAGTACTCGTAGAATCAATCCGTGAAGGTGGTGTTCGATATCTTAAAGAAATGAGAACACTGGAAAGATTGGTTGACTTGTTTGATTGAAGTGAGATGCTGTCATTGTGGTGCCTGTGCTGGCCCTCAAAAATGGAGCTTGTTGGAAAGAGCTTAACAGCCACTACTTCCTGTGGTTACAACATGTTACAACCTACTTATACATGGGTCATTAAGCATTTACTATAGGTGGCCAAGGTATATCAGCTATGGTATCTATGGTCATGCTTCCCATGATGGGAATCCTTATCATTGGGCAATTAAAAAAGAACATGGATGGATGACCATCCCCCATCACCCCCCAATGAGTTGGTACATCATGGTACTTGATCCAACTTTTGAATCTAGTTGGTGAAACAATCCCATGAAACTTCCTTATACAATCTTATACATATATAATGGTTAAATCATGTTAAATCCATCTTTTGACCATGGCACCAATGGCACAATATGGCACAGCTGGGGATAAAAAACAGCCCGAAAACAAAAAAAACGGATCCAGCTTCAGGCGGTGACTTCCAAAGAAAGTGTGCAGTGGAAGTCATTGGCCCTGACAGGTTGGGGGCGCTGTGACGCTGTGGGTTTGGGGTGACTTGGAACCCCCACGAATCTCGAGTTCTTGTATCAAAACGTGGATTTTCTGTGGCCTTTTATTGCGGATTGAGCCTTAAAAAAGGGGATACTGGATATTTGGGCATGTCTGAAAATAGGATATATCCCCAGATTTCTTTGTATTCCGAAAAATGATGATCAACCGTTGGCATTTTCGGGCACCATGGGCACGAAAAACCAATCTGGGCAGACCGACTGGTTGAGTAGGTGAATAAGTTTTTTGGGCCAGTTTGATGGGAATACGTACTAGAAACCAACTGAAAACTATTTTGTTTGACGAGTATCTAAGATTGGCTATGATTTGGCCAAGCAAAGAATGTAGATCTAACCATGGTTGTGGTTTGGATCATTTTTTATTTTCCATAATATATGGGATAATCCTTCCCATTGACTTTCATATTCTTCAAGATGGTTAAAACCACCAACCAGTAACCCATTAAAGAATAGAATTCCCCACTGTCACACTGCTGATTCAAGCAGTTCACCATTTTTTTTATCACGGGAAGCTGCTCAACATGTTTTTTGCAACGGCGTGTAACTTTGAAAACAACAGGGGTAAAACAAACAAGACACATGGGGATGAGATTTCAACGCAACAAAACTGGAGATTTCACCACTCACCATTTTTAGGGTTTCTTGATCTTGGGGATCTCAATCTATAAACTATCAAACTGATCTGCTCCAGAACAAAACATGTAGGCGAAAAAAAAACCACGTTCGACCATAACCCACGTTCGATCTCTCCTCTACTATCTAAACCAAACATGACCTACCCCTCTGAACTTCAGTTGACTTCCACGGTGAAACGCGGTTAGTTTGCAGCGAAGGATGATTAAATCTCGGTGTCTACTGAACAGGTGGGCACCCTTCAATTCCCGCGTTTGGTGGTGCACCCCGAAATTCTAAGTTGGCTTGTAACACCCATTAACTATAGATGATAAACCCTAGTTAAGTTATTGGGGTGATAAACCAACTTAGCTATCTATGGGGTTCTACCTGCTCTACCTTGTAGTTGAATCGCATTTTTCCATGATGAAACGACCAGGTGTGCACGCCAGTGCTGCACAGCAAACTCTGGAGCTTCTGACAGTTCGCTTGGACACGCCACTGTGGTTGGTGCTTGACCTCAGACAGGGGGACCAAAAAAGATAAACGGCCGTTAGAACATGTGTTAACATATTTACTTACATATACACATACACACACTGATATACTATATACCATTATATACCAGACACACACACATATATATATAATGGATTATGACAATACAGTAGATAGAAGATGTCAAACTTACCATTATTTTCGAATTGGATTTTACTTTGCTGCACCCTTTTTGGGGGGTGCCGGAACATGGAACCTCAAAACAGCAATTTCTAATTGGAAACACATGTTCCAAAGTAAAAAAACTTTGAGGGTGATATTCCAACATAAAGTTGTGATCCCAAAACGAAACCCTAATTTGGGCCCCCTGGAACTATTGTGGGGATGAGAGCTGATCCCGGCGGTGGTCAAACACCTCAATGTTCAGTTTTTCTATGTTTGGCTTCTAGGTTTATGGGACATTTTCGAGAAATAATGTGGAGAACTACCTAGAGCTATAAATCATATATGTTTAATGGTGAATTTTCCAGGAACTGGGAATCCAAATTTGGATAAAATCCACGCTTCGTTAGGCGTTGTGGAAAGTGCTCCGGGCATTGCATTTGTCAGTTGTTACACTAACAACCATGATTCTGTCATAGCAACATCATGATGTTAGCAGTTGTGGCCCATCTAAAGATCATTTTTCCTTACCATGGAGCCGAGCCCGGAGCCTTTCGACATGTCTCATTTCTTTCCAAATCATCAACGCTTCAGCTGCCCAGGCTCGTCGCATCGCCCCGTCCCGCCGTTCTTCGCCGCGGTGCGCGCCTTTCGCCATGTCCCGCTTCGTGGCTCTCCTCTTGGGCGCTGCCTTCGTCCAAAGCTCCGCCTTCGTGGCGCCCTTGGAGGCGGTGTCGGCGTCGCGGCCCCAGCGGACCCAGCTCCGAAGCGGGAGCGGCCGCTATGAGCAGATGCAGCGAGCTGAGATTCCTCAGGAAAAACCTGGGGAGATGGTTCTGGAACTGGGTTAGGCTTTTGTCATCTTTTGTACATGTTTTTTTCTGAACAACAATTCATGGCCATTGAACAGTGGTAGTGACCATAAACCAGGAAGGGTGCCCAATTTGCAGGCAAACCCAGTTCTAGTGAATTAATCAGCCATATACTGCGATAGTAGGGTGTTTTTTATTTTCCATGGCAATCTTGAAATACTCACTGATGAGGGTGGAGTGGACATTCCCATAAACAGTGGGACTATATAGTTAAATACTGTATTATTATACTGTAGTATATTATATATACATATGCATATTAGCGTGCTCCATCTTGGGGTGGTATCCAAATGCGCTTCCAGCATTCCTGCTTCGATCTGCATGCCAGTTGTGAACTACTGTGAAAAGAACAGGTTTTAGTTTCCCCAATCATAACTGGGTAAACCGACTGGTGACAGTTAAGTGGATGCGTTGTAGCAATGGAAAGATCAAATCCAGCAAGTGCTTGTTTTTGTGAGTGCTTTTGTTTGCGGCGCTGGATCCAGGTCGCGAATAGCCAACAAAACGTCAAAAAAAGGGGGTAAGTCAAACTTCAAAAAGCCTTGGGAATCGAAGTTGAGGTGAACATCAGAGAACATCACCCCCCAAATCATTGGCTTCTCAGAAAAGCTGCTGATTACTCGGTATAGCAGCGGTATAGCAGCGTTGCCAAAAATAGGTCGGCGGAGCTCCGTCTGGAACTAGCCTCCGGTGTCAACATGGCAAGCTGGGAAATTCCCGTGACCGAAATGGAGGTCTTAACAGGAAAATCCACCATAAAAGGGAGATTTTCCACTACCATGTTTCAGGGATCCGCAAAGTAATTTTCCCAAGAAGTTATTGGAGATGGTTTAATACATCAGGTTGACCACATTCAGAAGACCAAGAATTAAACCTGGTTGGTGGTTTGGAACATTTTTTAGTTTCCATAATATATGGGATAATCCTTCCCATTGACTAATATTTTTCAAGATGGTTAAAACCACCAACCAGTAAACTATCCCAATCGAATTAAGTCATGGACCATCCGATTCATGTCAACCCCGGATTGATAAACCTTGATGAAAATCGGGGCGGCGGGTCCCCAAAATGATATTTTCCTATAAACATGGGTACCCTCTATTAATATACCCATTATTCCTGGGTTGACAGTTGACATTAGTCCCTATTTTCATGTTGACCTAGGATTTCTAACCCGCCAGTTTTCTGAAAGTTGGGGGGCTAGCCTCGAATTTTCAACTCAAAATTCATCACCAATTTAGTACTCATCCTGGGTTGACATTAAACACCGCATCAAACCAATTCAACCATTCCAAATTGTTTAATATGTATAATCAAACCATCCCAAAAATCCTTGAACCAGGCCCCCAAGATAGCTAAGTTGCCTTATAAGTGGCTGAATTCTATGGTTTATGGTAGATAATCATGATATATAAACCAACAAACATCACTGGGGGGCCCCATCCTGTAGGGAACACTCAGGATCTTTCACCTCACCAGGAGACCGGTAGCAGCTCGCCGCTGGCTGCTGTCCTCATGGCCTCCTTCGTTGGTTTGATCCTGGGCCTCAGCAGTAGCCCGCAGATGGCCAACGCTGAGGAGGCGAAGGGCAAGGACGGCGTGGTGGCCGTGGACAAAAAGGCCAAGTTGAAGGCAGAGATCGAGAAAGCCCAGGCAGCCATTCAGAAGAACGCCAAGTCTAAGGACCGGTACCAAAAGGTCGCAAAATTCTTGGAATCTCAGTTCGAATCCTAGAGTCTTAGATGAACTATTAGTTGAATTGGTAGGTTTGTAGCCAAGAAATTTGGAATAAAACGAGGATTTTGGAAAGGGACGATCTGGGGTACAGGCAACAAACATTAAACATAGAAGTCTAGCCCGAAGTCCTTTTTGAAAGATAATGTATGATCATGTCATAATTCAAATGGTATTCCAAGTCATGGTGTTTGGATGCACTCGAAGGTGATGTCGATGTTCCAACCGCAGGAGGATCGTTTGAAGGAGCAAATCGCGCAGCTCAAGGAGGTGGAGAAGACTGCGGATTTGAACTTCGCAACCAAGTGAGGGGCGAAAGCAACATTTTTTTTTGACGGGCTGAAAAAAAGCCCTGCAAGTAAGTGTAATGACCGGGTTCGTGGTGTAAAATATGGTTGAACAAGATCAATCACTATAGGAATTGAGATGACAGGCAACATTTCTTTTAGGTTGGCTTGAAACCAAGAACCAGCGATTGGTCTCCAGCAACGCGACGTATAAATCGCAGACTTTCTTGCGAAGCGGCGAAAAGACAAGGCTAGCAATGCTTAGTCTATCCAGCAGAGATATTATTGGGTAGATCTTGGTTTTGTTGGTGGATGTGTCAATTTTCCGCCATATATATATATATATATATGCTATGGATCTCCATCCTTCATGACTGGAATGCTGGATGATAAAACCCATATTGCGGCTGCTTATTCACTCACTCTGGGATACTTCAACATTTTCTGATGGTTCGACCCCCTTTTTTGCAGCTCAAATCCTAATTTTAGAAGGTTAAATCATCATTTTTGCAGGTCAAATGACCATTTTAGTAGCCTAAATACCAGCATTTTTTGGGCAGGTTTTTCATCCTTTTCTTTCTGGTGAAGTCCCACGCTTTTCTCATCCCTTGGGTGATTTCGTTGCACATTTAGAAAAAGTTCGACGAGATGAGGCGTTGCCTGAAGGAGGACGTGTAGCTTGGCGGTACTGACCAAATTCTTACTCCTCCTTACCCTCTGGTAATGACTAACATAGCTATTGAAAATGGAATAGCATGGAACATTTATAGTTGATTTACCTATTAAAGATGGTGATTTTCCATAGCTATGTTAGTTTACCAGAGGGTAGTAGGGAATGGATGGCAATGGGGAATGGGATTATTATTGAATAGTTATGGATTGGATCATTCCCTCATTCCCTACGTTTAGCACCAGACCAGTAATAATTGAGAAGTCAACAAGTTGTCGAGAAGTATGGTTGATGATTATTACATATGTTTCATATGATTGCATATTATTATACCTAACCTGTTTAGTATTGTGGACCAATAACTGACTCATAAACATTCATAAACAACATGCGGGGATACAATCGGATTTTGAATCGATATGATATTTGGGCACGTCTGAAAACGGGGGGATATCCATAAACTGGCCATGATGAAAATGATTATTAACCATGAGAGAATTTTCCTGACAGTCTATTTTCAGACAAAGGCTAGTAGTACTACATAGTAGTTCATATGGATGGGAACATAAAAGTGGGGATTCTGGTCATAGCTGATTTCCCCCATTCAAATCGCCACAAGATGAGGAGCACATTTCACCTATTTGGGGACTGGATGGTGATCATGAGCAATGAAGGGGTGCTTGGCCATTGAACAATTGGGCGTTATCAACATTGACTTCTCCCCCCTGGTACTGGTAGAAGGGGATAGAGGAAAAATCGTGGAAACAACAATCAAGATGCAATGACTGGACCGTATCAAAGAAGTGGTTTGAGGGAAAAATTACGGGATCCCCCTTGGGAATGGAGTGTCAAAACATGTCAAAACCATGGTTTACGGTAATTTTCCCTCAAGCCAATCCATTAATTAGTTTTATCAGCAAGATCCCCATATATGTTGATGGTTAAATAATGTCATGTCGCATCCCCCAAGGCGAAAAGTTGGAAATCTGGAAATGATATCCTCCGGTAAACTAACATAACTATGGAAAAACACAATCTTCAATAGGAAAATCCACTATAAATGGGCAATGTTATTCCATTTTCAATAGCTATGTTAGTCATTACCAGAGGGTAACAATTTAGTTATTAACCATTATTAACCATTATTGTTAACCATTATTAGCCATTATTGTAATATAGCTATGTTCAATAGCTATGTTAGTCATTCAATAGCTATTGAAAATGGCCCAGTCGAAATAGTGGATTTACCCAGCTAGAAAATGCTGGATCTTTCCATAGCTACGTTAGTCATTACCAGAGGGTAAATCACCATTAATCACTATAAATCACCATTAATCACTATAAATCACCATTAATCACTATAAATCACCATTAATCACTATAAATCACCATTAATCACTATTAATCACCATTATGTAAACGTTTACCAGGCCGGGTAAACAACGTTGAACGTTATGTAAACGTTTACCAGAGGCTTTTTGGGAAAACATCATCGAAGCATCCTGGAGTTTGGCTGTCCAAGGCCCTGCTGGATGGCTCCGTAAAGGCGAAATCATCTCATGGATCAGATCGTCTGGCTGGGGGCTTGGATGGTGAGCGTTCCACTAATCCAATGAAGGGGTACCCTATAGTAATATATGATATATATATAATTATATATAAATGTAATGTAATATACATAAGTGGATTATATTATGTGATATTAACATTACTATGGTTATGAATCACTAATATGACTAATATGAGATTTCTGGGATGCACATCCAAGCATTATCGGTACGTATATACCATATTTTGGGGGATTAACTTTTTTTTTAACCAGCTATCTTGATGTGAAGTATAGGTCTAACGGGGTTTTGGCACATACTGTACCCATATTTTCCACGGCTTGCGGTGTCAAACATCACTTTCTTCGAGACGTGAAGGTTTGATCAATTCCAAGCAACGTATTCACCACCAAAAGTTGGATGGCAACGGGTCGACGGTCGAAGAGGTGTGACTTTGTTCAAATACACTGCCAATACAAACACCAAGCAACATCGCCAAGAATGAGTCTGCAATCAACTTTCAAGCATGTTTGAAATCTCTCAAAAACAGCATTTCTCCATACGAAAGGATGAAAGAAAAAACGATAGCCTCTGGTAAACTAACATAACTATGGAAAATCACCATAGAAATAGTGAATTTTCCCATTAAAACATGTGATTTTCCATAGTTTTTTGTATGTTTACCAGGCCGGGTAACAGGGATGATGGAACATCTCATGCTGAAATCTGACCTGACGGGGATGATGGAACCCCGATGGAACTCGGGATGGATGCCTTCTCGGATGCCCTCTCGGAATCATGGCGGTGAATCCAGCAGATGTTTTTTTCATGTTTGATGACACCGGGTATTTCATTACCCCCTGGTAAACATACAAAAAGCTATTGAAAATGGCCATTTATGGTGGATTTACCCATTGAAATGGTGATTTTCCATAGTTATGTTAGTTTACCAGAGGGTATCCCGTTGGACAGCCCACTATGAACCATTGTTATCACTTATCAGTGATGAACCATCAACCATCGTTAACCTCATTTTAGTCTCATTCATTCCATTCATTCCCTCTGATTAATCTGGGCGGATCATTTGCAATTGTTAATCATTTATACATTAACCATCATTTACCATCATTAACCATCATTATCTCTGATTATTTTTTGTTTTTACCATCCTTACTCATCATAAACCCATTCAAGTCCCATTCATCCCAAGAAAACACATCATTAACCATTATGAACAATTCTTAACCATTGACCATCATAATTTCACCATGATCAACCGTTGTAAACCCATTCCAGGTGGAAGGTGAAGTTGCAGAACTCGCCCGGAGAGCTGCCGAGGATGATACCCTCAGCTACCGGAGCGTATTCCATCTCGGTCATGAAACAAAAAGGGGAAACTATGAGAACATATGGCCCTACAATGTTCTAAAACCAGAGGCTGGCTTGAGGTATCCAATTGGTCAGCTACCCATCCCCCCCAAAAAAACATAGCAATGGACATTCACCAATTTCTAGCCATTTATGAGGATTTTCAATTGCCATGGTTACCACAGGGTAACGACAAAAATTGGGAGCTGCCAATGGGATTGAACCGGCTCCAGCTATATCCCCTGGCAATGCCGCACCCCAAATTGGGATGATCATTAGCCGATCAAACATCAATAGTAATAGTATGAAAAATTAGTGATGTTTGATACTATTAGTGTTTGGCAATAGTAATAGTATTGGGATGATCATTAGTCAATATTTGTTTGATACTATTAATGATTTCTCATTGGCTTTGGCAATAGTAATAGTATTAGTGTTTGGCAATAGTTTTTGATACTATTAGCAATAGTATTAGTGATAGTGTTTGGTAATAGTGTTTGGGATGATCATTAGTAATAGTATTAGTGTTTGGCAATAGTGACTATGGCACTGAAAAAATAGTGATGTTTGATAATACTATTAGCAATAGTATTGGGATGATCATTAGTCACTATTTTTCTCAAAAATCACCATACTGAACATATGTATCCGGCAACTAGACTGATCACCAAATAGTGACTGCTACTAAGTGATGCTGCAGGCACTATATACTGTGTCTTTAAATATATATATATATATAAATAGAGATATGAGGTAGTGCCATTTTAGTAATAGTACGCTTCTACATATACATATGTATATACATATACATATATATATTTACCACCAACAAGATATAGTCATATCTATACATGTAGTCCCATTAGTGATATTATATTATTGAAGTACCTGGGGATAGTATACTATCATAGTAATGAAATATTAACAATTGGTGATAGTTACTTTTTACGCTAAGCATGGTAATAATAGTAGTTTTATTTAGTTTTATCATCAACAATAGTTTGATAGTTCCATCAAGCGGCTTCAGGAATCTAGCCTGCTGGTGCCATGGTCACCTGAAGGCGGGGCACGTTTCTATCAGTTTGAAGTCCCTGTTTTGGACGATTTCCACCTCATCACTTCATCTTTGGCTGGTCAATTTGAGAACAACGACACTATCACTGAGTCAGTGAAGAAAAAAAAACAAACATAGTAGCCATAGCCTTACGTTCTCTGGGCATCAACTACTGATGACTGTGCCGCGAACTACTGGAGACGTATATGATCCTTGACCACTTCAGTGCAGTTTCCGGCAAAACATGGGTATTTTTGCAACTCCTAGTGAACTAATGAAGATATGGAAAACCCAGCATTTGCATGCATTTGCTGGATCATTTCCTGGGAAAACCCCATGGATTTCAAGAGCTTTTTGTATGTCTATTGGAGGGTAATTGACTTTTTCGCAGAGTACAGGTCCTACAGGTCCTACAGGTCCTACAGGTCCTGTCCATGGCATGGGAACCTGCTCTGTAGGAACTCTCGATCCTTCACTTCTGGCAGAAGCTCTCGGGCGCGCCGATCTGTGATCCGATCTGTGTGGTTTGATCCTGGGAATAGCACAGGAAGGGACGAATCAACGAAGAGCTTGCTTGTTGTTGGTTATGTATATTACCCTCTGGTTATGACTAACATAGCCATGGAAAATGACCATTTTTAATAGGTAAACCCAGGTAAACATGGACAAAACTCTGGTTGGTGGTTTGGAACATGACTTTTATTTTCCCCAATAGTTGGGATGATTATCCAATCTGACTTTCATATTTTTCAGGGGGGTTGAAACCACCAATTAGTGTATGTTATATATGTGTAAGTGTATATTGTAGAGACTCTCCAACCAGTAATGTAAGGGACTCGTCTAGTATTAACCGTTATACTACACAAGCGTCTCTAGAGCTATTCAATACACAGAAGAAGAGATGATAATTTATGATATATGATGTTTAATTTAATTTCTCCATAGGATTTTGTGTTGTTTGAATTGTTAGAATGCTTCTCCATGTTGTGTTGCTTGATTACTGTTGGTATGTACATGTATGTACATGTATATACCGTATAAACATTCCCAGTAGAATTGAGTTATATTATATATATATTATATATACATTGCATATCCTGTTGCCTACATCTACATAGTATTGTCGATGATCTTGTATCTCTTGTTTTTGGCTGCAACCACGTTAAACGGCAAATATAATGTTATAATGCATTGACATTTCTTGTTTTCATATTAGCCTGTCTTAATGTCTCGTGATTGTTGATCTTCTATGATCTTCTATTTTTGCCGCCCTCATTTCGGTGCCCAAGATTTCTGGCGGTAGGAGATTTGCCCCGCGAGAAAGGGAACAAGTCCTGCTGGTGACTCGGCTGTCCTTTCCATATTTTTGCTGTGGAATGGATCATTCAATGGATTGGTTTAAGGGAAAATTTACAGGAAAGCCCCATATTTAATGGGAAAATCTATGGTTTCCTGTAGATTTTCCCTTAAACCAATCCATTGAATCATATAATCTGAATAAGCTATAGCGACCTCACGTTGCGACCTCGACGTCACAGGAATGGTGCTTAGTAGGGGAAAAAAAATCCCAAAACGGCCTTATTGGATAATCTATCCAGATATAAAAACAATCTAGACCCAATAGAAAACACAACGTTGAAGGTTCATTGTTATCCCCAGAGAGTAAAATTGTACAGTTATATTCTGCTGCAAACCTGAATGTCCGCGGTACAGTACATATATATATATTTGGTTGGTGCTTTGGAACATTTGGATTATTTTTCCATTCAGTTAGGAATAATCATCCCAACTGACTAACTCAATTTTCAGAGGGATTGAAACCACCAACCAGTTAATAATTGATGATAATGGGACTCCATTTTCATGTCTGATAAAAAATTGGCTGTTGACCTCGCTTTGCTGAGTCGTTGGACTTTTTTTACAGAAAAATCCACCGGGGAATCGGAAGTAGTTCGTCCGGGTGGTGCTCCTATGTTGCTTTTTCTTAGCTCCATTAAATATAAATATGTCTACGATAAACCATGGTTCACCTAGTGAACTAAACAAACTTAGTACGGTTAACACCCTAGAAACCAATTAAAAGCCTAATATCATACACCCACATAAAGCCTAGTTACTGGAGTTATAAACCATCTTAGCTAGTTCAAGAATCCCCCTATTTTAGTTGAAATCCCAATCTTTGTGGAGCGAACGCCGTAAATTTCTACAGCTTAGAATTCCACAATTTTGATGGTGACCCGTTTGCGTTTAAAAAAACATGTGGAGTTTCCCCATGGTTTCCCCAGGAAGATGTTTTACAAATAGTGGATTTTCCGTATCAAACTGTTAGGACTGACTGGAGGGTAAGTCCTACTTTTACTCCCATTCTTTATCCGATAAAACTTTTGTCTGCTTCATTTCTCAGCAAATCATGTAAAACATCTAGATTGGCTTATGTTCACCAATGGTGTAGATATGTCCACCATTAATTAATCCAGTTGCCTAGTTAAGTGTTTTACCAACATGGTCCTCAAAGGGGAACCAATTGGATGGGTAGAGTGTAACAACCTCAGGTCGCGACGCTAGTTTTGGTTTCCTTATGTCAGCTTGGTGAATTATGACATGTATGACATTTATTCATCCAAATAGATGGATCTAACATGGTGATTATGTCATCTGCAATAGATCATTCGTAATAGCTCACTATTATTCATTGATTCATCTAAATGTCATCTAAAACTGTTAAACATGTTTTTTTTTGCAAG
>Ga0126342_10004989_pt1:17500-22954 | contig 22954 bp, 19 predicted proteins | sample Cyp1metagenome_FD_92528 | JGI IMG/M metagenome (GOLD analysis project Ga0126342, IMG submission 92528) | Coral microbial communities from Lord Howe Island, Old Settlement Bay, Australia - Cyphastrea 1 metagenome | ecosystem: Host-associated > Invertebrates > Cnidaria > Coral ...
TGGTCTGAGACCATGTGACAATGACTGTATTTCTCAAGAGGTTTGTGGTGATATTCAGGTATTTGTTGCAAATTCAGGCTACTCATCATGAAAAATTGTGCTCGTTTACAAAATCAAGTTTTTGACACCCCAAAAATGGCCATTTGCTAGCCCTTCACCAACCAACTTGACTCAGCCGACAAAGAAAGGGGTTTGTTTGACCATAGGGTACCGTTAAATTTGTTGGTTTATCACCATTTTCATCCATTTTCCCTAAAATGGCGACGAAATTGGGGGTCCACCCCACTGGCAGACACACCCAAGTGTCATATTTCCATTATATAATATAAACAAATGTGCGCATATACACGGCATTTCTTCCATGTTATTCCATTCTTGTTGGTCAAACATGGTCAAATTTTACATTTTGGTAAGGGCTTGGAACAGCCGGTGTAGCTGTCCCTGGGATAGCCATGGCATGGAATCAGGTCACCCTTCCGCCTGGCGGTCCTCGGAAGGCAGAAGGAGGCGGGGTTGGTGCATGGGGGTTTCCTAAGCCATTTGGGTATTTACCCTCTGGCAAACAAACATAGCTATTGAAAATGGTGATTTATAGTGGATTTACCCATTAAAAATGGTGATTTTCCATAGTTATGTTAGTTTATCAGAGGGTAACATAGACCCTGGCAGTTTTCGGGGTTGGAAGACTAGTAAAACCACTATAAATTGGTCATTTTCAGGGTCCAACTCCAACTGTTAAAATCATGGACGACAGGTCCTGGGGGTACCCCAGGACTTAGGACACGTCAGTCAAGGTTCCCAGGGTCCTCAGAAAGGCTTTCATTTCATACCTAAACTAGAAGTTGTTTGTTATAATTCAGTAAGATGCATATATATATATACACATAATAATGTATTACACGTAGAATAGCATATAATACAATGTATAATATTATATAATGTATACTGTAATACAATGTATAGTACAATATTATGTATGACATCATATAATGTAAACAATTATATAATGTAAACAATTATATAATGTATAACATAATATAATGTATAATATCAAATAATGTGTAATATCATATAATGTATAATTTATTTTAATGTATGTTATGATATAATGTATAGTATAATTTTAATGCATAATATCATATATATATAGATATCATGCGCCTCCCAGTCAGCAACTGCATGTGCATCCTTTGATCACACATGCACAGATTGCCTTGGCTTCAGGGCCTGCCGCTGCGCGGCAGAGGCTCTAGCCAAGTCAACGTCTGGGGTGCTCAGATCGACGTGCCTTGAAACTGAATGAGCACTGATTTTCCATGGTCATTTCTATGGTTTAATAGTGGCGTTATAATGGGTTGAGAATAGGTTAATGATTGCTTAATCAGGGTTAGAGTTAGGGAAACTGGCCATTTCTATGGTCTGTAATGGTTAACAATGGGTCAATAATGGGTTAATATATAATGAGTTAAAAATGCTTAATGGGATACTATGAATGAACTTTAACTATAGAAATAATATGAATCATCGGGATATTTATATGGTTTAATAGGGATATGAAATTTAACGAAGACATAAGTATGGTTTATATATGGCCTACGGCAATGAGAATCATCTATTGATAACATGGTTAATGATGGTGGATCATTGATGACAGTGGATAATCATGGGATACTTAACAGGAGATTTAACGGGATACCGTGAGTTTTACTGAGTTTTAAAAGGACAATTAACTCGAAATTATCGGACAAGCAGTTGTTTGAAATGCAAAAACCATCAAAAGCGCGTATTTTACATGCTTTGACGGGTAAAATGGGGTTGATGTTTGGGTTCTGAGGTGATTTTTCTGCACCCTGCATACTCATGGGTGGACATTCCCATGTTTTCTGGTGGTCCATACTCATGATACATGTGTGCTCATCAAATCCTTGATCTATGTTTGGCTACACAATGTATACGTCCGCATCATTTTTGAGTTAGATCCACGTTCGGCTGAACATTACACGCCAATTTTAGTTGAGAGACCTTTTTTTCTTCTTTACCACCAATTTTAGTATATATATATATACATATATAATCAGTTTCTTTGGAAAATCCTGAATGTTGGTTTGTTTAACAAACATTCAAACCAAAGCATTGATTTGTCCATTTTGGCCGTGCTGTTTGCCAACCTCACGTCCAAGGTCGCTAGCTACTCAGCTGGCAGAGTGGCAGAAGCAGAATCCGCAGATGGTATTGGAACCCAGCTGGGTGCCGCTGGTGAAATGAAGCAATTTTTAATAGTCATCAAAGTACCCTCTGGTAAACTAACATAACTATGGAAAATCACCATTTTCAATGGGTAAATCCACTATATATGGTCATTTTCAATAGCTATGTTAAATTACCAGAGGGTAATGGTAGTGGTACTTGGTGTTTTTATAGTGTTTAAACTTGGTGTTGGATTGATAAGACACCCAGTTTGGGTTGGTTTTGGAACTCAAAAAAGTAATGGCTAAGATTTACTGTAAGCAGCTAATATGTTTTTTTTTGGCAGCTAAACTGGGTTATTCAAAACTCGATTCCAAGTCCTAGCAGATCTAGCCACTAAATATGGGTAATATGGATTTAACTATAAGGGGAGTTAAGTCAGGACATGGGTAAATGTCAACAGATATTCAACAGCTACGTTGGCTATACTGGATTATACCAACTGTTGGTTGATTATATTCGAATTGAGAGTCTTTGGATTTTTAGAAACATTGGATTATAACCGTGTCAGCCAACTGATTTGCCACTGGGGTGGTACGCCTTTTTTGTCACCAAAATCCAATGAGGTTACTGATGATCCTCTATGGCCCCCACGGATTGACTTGGTGATGCCATGGTATGTGAGATCAGACTTAAAGGCTGCTGAAAAACACATACTTGAATATCATGTGGGTAAAACAATAACAAACCATCCCCCGAATCACCATCTTTATAGGTGGTATAAACTAAACCATTCCCAAATGGGTGATTTTTTATTGTTTTACCCCTATTAATGGATGAATAGCAAACATACCAAGGCTTTTGGGGTGCTAAAAGTTTGACCAGTGTCCCAGCTGGGAACGCAAGTTTCATTTCATTGTCCCCACCGCTAGTCAAATGTGGCTGGACAATCCCTGAACTAGCCATGGACAATGGAGCTTTCGTTGGGAAAATCAACATCAATAGGGGAGATTTCAGCATATTTCAGCCACGTTTGTTGCATCCGTTCAGCAATTCTGGGAGCGCAGCTGGTGGACACCAGAATTTTTTTTGGCGGATCTCGAAGTTTCGTTTAGACGTTTCTGGCTGGAGTTCGCTGTAGAATTTCCTGTTGTCTTTCTTTGTGTTGGTTTGATCATGTCTTATCCTCATGTTTGCAATGAATCATACAAGGTGGTGCCCCATAGTTAGCTAAGTTGGTTTATAACTCCCATAACTATGGTTTATGGTAGATATAACTATAGTTAATGGGGTTTATAAATCAACTTATAACTGGGGGGCACCATCCTGTAATCAATCAACATTTCTCATGGCCAGCGCCACTTTCAAGCGACTTGAGGATCTCGTAGCCGCCTCCAGCAGTGAAACGGAGGCTTTTGAGGCAGGTCCCCATGTTTTGAGCTCCTAGATTTGGACCATATTTGCAGAGACAGCTAACTAGACCTTCAAAACTCTCATGGAAATGAAGAATACTGACTATAGAAATTACATATTAACATATTATTAACTGATAATGGTAATATTACTGATAGACCGCCAACATGGTAATTTGTAATAGGAGAATCATCTTTCAGACCCCATTCTGAGGCTAGTACAAACTGGAAAAGTGTTGGAACAACATGGCTTCGTTTAGGGAAGAAACTCTGGTATAAAGTTACAGTATGTTACAGTTATTTTCAAGATTTTTCAATACAATCAAGCATTTCCATGCTTGTAGCTTGTAAATCCATGACTTAGCATGGCTTGATGTCAACCTTGGATATTTACAAGCCCCTAGGCTGTTAATTTGTTTTGTGGGGTACCCATTCGAGCACCATCAACCTGGACCACTCCACGTAGGTCTTTTTCCAGCGCTGGCCAGAGCATAGAGACCACAACGCCTGGTCCTAGCCGCTTCTGTGCGTGTCTCTGTGTGTGTGTTACTATATGTTCCATCCTGTAGATGACTGATGATGATCCTAAGGAGACCCCTGGTAAATCCTAGTAAATCTTAAGGGATTGACTTTTTTTAGCCGTTTTTTTTGATCCCCCAGTGTTCAGAAATGTTTTTGGAGTTCAAACCAGCAGACCCCATTCAGAATCCACACAAAAACATGTCCAAGGTATGGTAGCCTCACAATTCTTGGAAGCAGTAGTAAGCAACGAATGCTGGTTTTGATCCTACCACTAGGAAGTTTCTGTCGGAAACTTCCAACATGTAGCAAGATGCCGAAGTCCATTTACTGATGGTTCATGATTTCCCTATTTCTAACCTTGGGTTTTCCTGCCATTCTTTCCACATACCAACTGAATACCTCAGTTTGAAAAAGATCAACCTGGGCTTTTCCAACCAAGAAGAAAAACAGGTCCAGGGAAAATGGTCTTATGAGTCTTATGGGTTTCAAACTGGAATTGTCCAAGGTTTCCAAGGTTTCCAGTGTGGTTTGCAAGACTTTGGCTTATTCACCTGGCCTTGTCTCAGAGATCTTGGCTTATAATCCCATCACCCTAATATTAAACACCCCATAAATGGTATTAAATGGTCCTAATTATGTGGAAATTCCCGACTAAAAACCATGGTTTCGTTTAGGGGGAAGGGATCATTCAGGCCTTGGGCGTGGCAGAGCGGATGGCAGCCTATGTGGATGGTTTAGAGGTGGATGGCCAGGGACGAACCATAGTCCCCAGCTTTGAACCATTGTCATTTGGGTTGTAACCATGAAAGATATGGCTATGGATCAATACCTATACATAGCATTTTTAGGGGGATGAATATCCATAAATCCCAGCTATTTTGATGTGAACAAAAAAGGGGTACAAGGTTTTGACACACTACCATATGGGATATGGGGATCTAGTGTTCATTTTTTTTTTAGATGATGGTTGATTTCATATGATTTCATAGGTGGTTTATACTGTTATACCATGTTATACCCATTTAATAACAGTTCAACCATCATGATTGTTATAAAATACTATGAAATAGTCGTCATGCATGATGATTGGTGAATAGGTATCCAGCTAATGATGGTTATACTATACTACATTTATTCGGGATTATATGATTATGATAACCCATCATTAGCGGGATACCTATTAACCAACCAGTGCAAAAATGGATGGGATAAGTTAGCTAGGTTCAAGATAGGTGGTAGAGGCCTTAAGTAAGATCCAAACATGTCTGGTACGTACGGCTGGTAGGTTTGGTTTTCTTGGTACGGTACGGTTGGTACATGTGGTACGGTACGG